>CXWL01002127.1_pt1:0-77500 | contig 261168 bp, 222 predicted proteins | sample 590931 | NCBI WGS metagenome assembly CXWL01 (sample SAMEA3498368, study PRJEB10139) | groundwater metagenome | biome: water well; material: biofilm material | place: Germany | collected 2015-04-27
GACGGGACGCGTGCCTTCGAGCAGCCAGGCTCCGAGCCGCGCCTCGGACTCCGGCCCTTCGAGGAGCGCTGCGCAAGCGGCCGGAAAGAGACGATCGTCGCGATAGGCCAGCCGTCGCGGCACGGCGACCCCCGAGATCTCGACGGTGGACGCCCGCCCGCCCCACCGTTCGGCATCGCGGCCGCGTCGGGCGTACAGGTCCCGCAGCTTCACCGCCAGCGCCCGTGCCTCGGGCGGCGAAGTCGAGGCGCAGGCCGCGGGCGTCATCGCCGCGGCCGCGAGAAAGGATCGACGCGAGAGCGTGGTCATCGCCCCGGCAACCTCGAGAGAGTGCGGCTCACTTCCTTGCGCACCTCGGGATCGGCGTCGTGGTTCAGCACCTCGATGAGCGCGGGCAACGCCGGCTTGGCCGCCTCGCCGATGTCTCCAAACGCGCGCACCACGTGGAGCCGCACCAACGCCGATGGATCGCGCAGGGCTTCGACCAGGCCGGGCACGGCGGTCGCCGCGGCGGGGCCCATGCGTCCGATGGTCCGCGCGGCACGATAACGACGGTTCTCTTTGGAATGTTTGAGTTCCTGAAGCAGGAGAGGGATGGTCTCCGGCGAGTCACCGCCAATCTTGCCGATTGCGGTGAGAGCGCCGGTCTTCCCCGCACCTCCGTCCTCGCGAGCCAGGGCCACCAGCGCGGGCACCGCGGGCCGCGCAAGCTCGCGCATTTCACCCAGGGTCCAGGTGGCGAAGGCGCGGACGCGGGGGTCGGCGTGACGCAATCCGCGCACCAACGCATCGACCGACTCCACCTCAGGCAGACCGAGGAAGTACACGGTCCGCGCGGCTTCGAAACGAACTCGCGGAGAGGGATCGTCCACCGCGAGGTCAACCACGAAGGTGAGGAGCGGCTTCGCCGCGGGCATCCCCGCCTTCAGCGCCGGCGCCTCGATGGGAATGAGCCGCAGCCGATGTTCGCGCTCGGCCTCGGAGCGCACCGCCTTCAGCAGAGAGAGGATCCGGGCGGGGTCGTCCACGATGGGCCCCGGGTCGCCATTGGGCAGGACGCCGTGAATGCCGAGGCGCGACAGCCAGTCGGCTACCTTTTCGTTCCCTGCGGGATTGAAGTGGTCGTAGTCGGTGAAGAGAGAGGCCGGCGAGGGGACCGCCAGCGCCTCGGGAAGGAAGTCGAGGAAAGGAATCGACTCGGCGGCGGCGAAGTCGGCGATGCGCTTCTGCACGTAGGGCGGTGGCGCGTTGGGTTCAACCTGAAAGCGGAAGGGAAAGACCACCAGATGGAACGTGGCGCCGTCCTTCGCCACATCCGCCTTGAGGGCCCGCACCTCGTCAAAGAAGAGACGAAAGGCATTCTGAACCCGAGGCGAGTCGCCGTCGGTGAACAGTTCCTCCACCGCCCCGATCTCGCGCTTCGAAGCGCCGAGGGCGAGGCGCACCGTGGCCGAATGTTTGAAGAGGCTCAGCAGGAACCGAGGCGGCTTGGTGAGGTTGATCTGCAGTTCAGCCAGGTCGTTCAGGCAGACCGCGAGAACCACCACATCCGGCCGGTACTTCCGGGCGACGCTCTGGTACGCCGTCCGTTCCTGTCGGGTGGACCAGCCGGGTAGACCGATGTTGAACACGTCAACGTCGCGCGCGCGACTGCGAAGCTTCCGCTCCAGAACCTGGGGGAAGGCCTCGGCGGCCTCCACACCATGACCGTACGTGACGCTGTCGCCGAGGATGGCGATCCGACGCAGGCCCACTCGCGTCTCCATCGGACGGGTGACGTCACGCAGGCCGTCGACATTCGTCTCCTCGCCCGGGGGGTAACCCTCGCCTTTTTCGAGGGTGTAGAAGTCACCGTCCTTGAAGCGCTCGCTCCAGTCCCAGAGGTACTCCTCCTTCTGAACCGGCGGCGGCTCGATCAGCCGCGCCACACCTTCGGTAAGCCCGGCGAAGACCAGCGTCGACACCACGGCCAAAGCCAAGTTCTTGATGAAGGCAGGCAGGCGGAAGCTCAAGCCCGTGAGTTTAGGGGGCCGCCCTTACTGTTTCGCGATGAGGGCGTCCAACTCGGCGCGGAGTTTGGGCAGGATCTCGTCGTACGTGAAGGCGCCGAGCGGAGCTTTCTGCCGCTTGAGGTTCACATGCGTCGGGCCACACCACAGGCCGAGATCGGCGTCGTCGGTTTCGCCCGGACCGTTCACCCGGCAGCCCATCACCGCGATGGTGATGGCGTGCGGCTTCGCGTAGGCCGTCATCTCCTTCACCGCCTCGGCGAGCTCGACGAACTTCTCGTTCTCGACCCGCGAGCAAGAGGGGCAGGAGATGACATTGAGGGTGTGGTCGTCGAAGACCGGCACCGAGCGGAAGCGTCCGGCGGCGATGTCGTCGAGGATCAACTTCCCCACCGTGATCTCTTCGTGTTTCCTGGGATTGGGCAGGGTGAGGCTCACGCGCAGTGTGTCGCCGATGCCCCGGGGCAAAAGCTGCTCGAAGGCCACGCGGGTTTTGATGATTCCTTCGGGAGGAATGCCGGCCTCGGTGACGCCGAGGTGCAGGGGTACATCCTTGCGGATGGACGCGAAGCGCGTGTTGCCCTCGATGACCTTGCGGGGGTGGGAGTCCTTGAGACTCACGACGTACTGATCGAACTTCAGATCGTCAAGAAGCGCGCAGTGTTCGAGCGCCGACGCCACCATGGCCGCCACATCGTCATCCGGATACTTCGCCTTCATCTCCGGATCCACGCTGCCGCAGTTGACGCCCACCCGGATGGCGCAGCCGTTTCCGCGCGCGACATCGGCGAGGAAGCGCACCTTCTCGGCCACCGGCTTCTCCTTCTCGTGGTGGTAGAGGTGGCCCGGGTTGTAGCGGAATTTATCGACATGAGGGGCGACGGTGGCGGCGAGGCGGTAGTTCTCCTGAAGGTCGACCACGAGGTTCGCCTTCGTCTGCTTGCGGATCTGTGCGAGAGCCTCCACATCCTTGGGCGAATCGACGGCGATGCGCACGAGATCCCCGCCCGCTTCGCGGATCTTCTCTGCCTGCTCGACCGTGGCGTCGACGTTCTGGGTCTTGGTCGCGCACATGCTTTGCACGGCCACGCGATGGGCGCCGCCGATGAAGACCGAACCGGCCCGCACGGATCTTGTCTCGTTTCTCTTCATGTCCCGGACTTCATACCACAAACGGGCAAGTAGCTGAAAATCATGGACATGGGACCGAGGAACCAGCGGGGGAACCCGATAGAGAACGAATGTGATGACAAAAAACTAGAAAATATGATTGACATGAAGTTAGATACTGGCCTACTATTCACTCGTCGCCACGGATCGGACCATTTGGCGGGCGACGTCAGAACTCACTGATACCGATTTCAAGGAGAAAAACCCCATGTCCCTCGTACGATTCGACCCCTTCCGCGAACTCACCATGGCCCAGAACCGGATCAATCACGTTCTGGCCGACGCCTTCACCGGAGGCGGGACCGACGCATTCGATTTCCTGCCTGCGGTCGACATCCGAACCGGCGCCGATCACTCGCTGATCATCGAGGCCGACCTTCCCGGCATCTCGAAGGACGCCATCTCCGTTAACGTCGAAAACCGCACGCTCACCATCAAGGGCGAGCGCAGGCGCGAGGTGATTGAAGACGACAAGGCGGGCGGGATCCATCGCGCCGAGCGCGCCTTCGGCACCTTCGTGCGCGCGTTCACCCTGCCTGGTTCGGCCGATGCCTCCAAGGTCAAGGCCGACTACAAGGACGGCGTTCTCACTGTGACCGTGCCCGTGGCCGAGCAGGCCAAGCCCCGGTCGATCGAGATCAAGGTCGTCTAAAGCCCGTACCACATGGGGCGGTCGTCTCCTGAACATCTCGGGGGGCGCACCGCCCCGTTTCGTTTCGCTTATTGGACCGCTCCCGTGCTACTTTCGCCCCCGTGGCGAAGATCGCGATCGATGCCCGCAAGTGGCGGGACTACGGCATTGGCACCTACGTGCGGAACATCGTCCGCGCCCTGGCCCTGATCGACCACGAGAACACCTACTTCCTCTTCTGCCACCATGAGGACGTCCCGACTCTGAACGACCTGTCGGAGAACTTCGTCCCCGTGGTCAACGAATCGCGCGGCTACTCGCTGCGCGAGCACTGGAGCCTGCCCGCGCAGGTCCGGAAACTGGGCGTCGACCTCTTCCACGAGCCCCACTACGTCCTTCCCCTCCTCCTTGGGAGAACCAAGTCCGTGGTCACCGTCCACGACTGCATCCACCTCCGGTTCCCCGAATACCTGCCGAACCCCGCCGCCATCCACTACGCCCGCTTCATGATGGGCAGCGCGATCAGGCGGGCCAGGGTGGTGTTCACGGTTTCCGAGGCGAGCAAGCGGGACATCCTGCACTTCTTCCCGAGAACATCGCCCGAACGGATCCACGTGGTCTCGAACGCCATCGATTCCGACCTGCTCGAATCTCCCGATCAGGAGGAACTCGATCGGGTGAAGGAGCGGTATCAGATCGCGCAACGCTTCATCCTCTACGCGGGCAACATCAAGCCTCACAAGAACCTGCCCCGCCTGATCGAGGCCTTCGCTCGCCTCCGCGCCACCCCGGGCCACGAGGACGTTCACCTGATGATCATCGGGGACGAAATCGGTAAAACCCCGGAACTGCGGCGGCGCGTCGAGTCGTTCCGCCTGCGCCCCTTCGTGCGGTTCTTCGGCTTCGTGCCCGAGCGGACGCTGGCCGCGCTCTACCGACTGGCGACGGTATTCGTCTTTCCCTCACAGTACGAGGGTTTCGGTCTGCCTCCACTCGAAGCCATGGCCTGCGGAACGCCCGTGGTCACCTCCAACGTATCGTCCCTGCCCGAGGTGGTGGGCGACGCGGCCGTGCTGGTCGATCCCCACGACGGCGAGGCCATCGCCACCGGACTCTCGCGGATTCTCGACAACCCCGCCTTCGCCACCGAGCTGCGGGAGAAGGGGCGCATCCAGGCGAAGAAGTTCAACTGGGAAGACTCCGCCAGGCGCACACTCGCGGGATACCGCGAGGCCCTGGGTCAATGAGCGGGACCACCGCCCCCAACACCGCGCTCGTTCACGACTGGCTCACCGGTTTTCGCGGCGGCGAGCAGGTTCTGCTTTCCCTGGCCCGCCTGTTCCCCGAAGCCCCGATATTCACCCTGCTCCACGTGAAGGGCTCACTGCCCGCGGAGCTGGAGTCGCGGGAGATCCACACCTCGTTCATAGGGAAACTGCCGTTCGCGCGTCGGCTCTATCGGCATTATCTGCCCCTCTTCCCACTCGCTGTGCGGGGTCTCGACGTGCGCCCGTTCGACCTCGTGATCTCGAGTTCGCATTGCGTGGCGAAGAGCGTGACTCCCGGACCCCACGCCCGCCACATCTCTTACTGCCACACTCCGATGCGCTACGTGTGGGACCGTTTCGACGACTACTTCGGTCCCAAGCGGATGGGGCGCGCGGGAAGCGCCGCCCTTCGAGTAATGGCAGAGGGGCTGCGGGCGTGGGACGTGGCCACCGCGCATCACGTCCACCGATACGTGGCTAATTCCGGGACGGTGGCGGCCCGCATCCGATACTTCTATGGGCGCGACGCCGTGGTCATCGAGCCGCCCGTGGACTCCGACTTCTTCACTCCCGGGCCGGAGGATGGCCCCGAGCCCGACTACGACCTGGTGGTCTCGGCCCTTGTTCCTTACAAGCGGATCGACCTCGCCATCGACGCGGCCAACCTCACAAGACGCCGTCTGCTGGTGGTGGGAAACGGTCCCGAAGAAGCGCGGCTGCGGGCGCGGGCGGGGAAAACCGTGGAGTTCCTCGGCCCCGCGAAGCGCGAGCGTCTTCTCCATCTCTACCGCAGTTGCCGAGCCCTGGTGCTGCCGGGGGTCGAGGACTTCGGCATCGTGGTAGCCGAGGCGCTGGCCTGCGGACGGCCCGCGGTGGTGAACGCGCAGGGTGGTGGGGCGGAGATCGTGAATCACGGTGAGTTCGGTGTCACTTTCGTTGAACCCACGGGCGAGGCGGTGGCCAAGGCCCTGGGCCAGCTAGTTCCCGGTCGCTTCAGTAGACTTGCACTCCGGAAGCGGGCGGAGACGTTCTCGAGATCGAGTTTCGAGGAGCGCTTCCGGCGCGTGGTCTTGAACCCGGAAGGGGCCTAGAGGACAGACGTTTGCGAAAGCGAAAACAGAGACTCACCGAGAGCTTTCTCGCCGTCGACATGATGGCGGTGGCCTTGGCGTGGCTCGCCGCGTATTACGCCCGATTCCATTCGACCCTGGTCATCAACCCCTTCCCTCCATATAAGGGTGTGCCCCAGGTCCGCGATTACGCCGAACTCCTGCCCCTGCTCCTGATCGTGTCCGCCATGACCTTCGCGCTGCAGGGCCTGTATCGCCTGCGCCGTCCGCTGAGCCTGATCGACGACTCGCTGCGCACCCTTGCTGCCTTCATCGTCACCGCGGCCCTCACTCTGGGCGTCACTCTCTACATCCGCATCTACTTCCGTTACGCCCCGGAGGTAGCGGCCTCGGCGGAGTATTCGCAGGGCGTCTTCGTGCTCTTCGTGCTGTTTGGCGCGCCCCTGGTCATCGCGGGACGCCGTCTCCTCCTCGCCTGGTTCGAGCGATCCTGGGCCCGAGGCGAAAACGCGGTCCGCATCCTTGTGGCCGGGACTACTGATCTGGGCCGGGCCGTGGCCCGCAAGCTCGGGGCGCAGCACCGCCTCGGCTTCAGCGTGGTCGGCTTCCTGTCCGAATCGGAACCCGAAGGCGCGGAGATCGAGGGCTGCAAGGTCCTGGGCGGTCTTGACCGCGCGAACGAGGTCATCGCAGCGAGGTCCATCGACGCGGTGTACGTGGCTCTCCCCGTGGATCGCCATGCCGACATGGTCGACCTGGTGAAGAACCTCAACAACCAGTTCGTGGACGTGCGCATCGTGCCCGACCTGCTCCAGTGCCTGACCTTGCGCGCGGGGATCGAAGACCTCGACGGCATCCCCATCGTCTCGCTCAACGAAACCCCCATGCAAGGGCCGGCGGCGATGCTGAAGCGCCTGATGGATATCGCGGGCGCGCTGGCGCTCCTCGTTCTGCTCACCTTCGTCGTCCCGGTGCTGCCCGCCGTCGTTCTCGCCATCGCCCTGTGGGGCGGCAAGGGGTCGATCCTCTACACCCAGGAGCGCATGACCGTGGATGGTCGTCGCTTTTCCGTCTACAAGTTCCGCACCATGGTGGAAGACGCGGAAGCCGCAACCGGGCCGGTGTGGGCGGTCGATGGCGATCCGCGACGCACCGCCCTGGGCGCCTTCCTGCGCAAGTACAACCTCGACGAGTGGCCCCAACTCCTCAATATCCTCAAGGGCGACATGAGTCTCGTGGGCCCGCGGCCGGAACGCCCTTCCTTCGTCCACGAGTTCAAGAACCACATCCCGAACTACATGCTGCGTCACCGCGTGCGCAGCGGGCTGACAGGCTGGGCCCAGGTCCACGGCTGGCGCGGCAACTCAAGCCTCGAGAAGCGCATCGAGTTCGACCTGTACTACATCGAGAACTGGTCCCTGTATCTCGATATCAAGATCCTCGTCCTCACCCTCTTCCGCGGTTTCGGACAAACCCACGCCTACTGATCGACAACGAAAGCTTTCATCACCCATGCCACGAACTCTGGTCACCGGCGGCGCCGGCTTCATCGGCTCGCATCTGTGCGAGTACCTGCTCGACAAGGGCCACTCCGTGGTGGCCATGGACAACCTGCTCACCGGAGACGCCGCCAACATCGAGCGCCTGATCGGACGCGACTTCGTTTTCGTGAAACATGACGTCACGAACTACATCGCCCTCGAAGGTGAGGTGGACTACATCTTCCACTTCGCCTCCCCCGCTTCGCCCATCGACTACCTGAAGCTCCCCATTCAGACCCTCAAGGTCGGCAGCTTGGGCACACACAACGTGCTCGGCGTGGCCAAGGCCAAGAAGGCGAGGATCCTGCTGGCCTCCACCTCCGAGGTCTACGGTGATCCCCTCGTCCATCCGCAGCGCGAGGACTACTGGGGCAACGTGAATCCCATCGGCCCGCGCGGGGTCTACGACGAGGCCAAGCGCTTCTCCGAGGCCATGGTCATGGCCTATCACCGCTTCCACGGAGTAGAGACGCGCATCGTGCGCATCTTCAACACCTACGGGCCGCGGATGCGCGTGCTCGATGGCCGCGCCATTCCCGCGTTCATGAGCCAGGCCCTCAAGAACGAGGACGTCACGGTCTTCGGCGACGGCACCCAGACGCGCAGCCTCTGCTTCGCTTCGGATCTGGTGGAGGGGATCTACCGCCTGATGTTGTCGGATACCAGCGATCCGGTGAACATCGGCAATCCGCAGGAGCTGACCATCCTCGACCTCGCGAAGAAGGTGATCGCCATGACCGGCTCGAAGAGCAAGATCGTCGAGCGTCCGCTGCCCGAGGACGACCCGAAGATCCGTCAGCCCGAAATCACCCGCGCCCGCACACTCCTCGGCTGGGAGCCCAAGGTCAGCCTCGATGAGGGCCTGGTGCCGACGATCGCCTACTTCCGCTCAAAACTCGGTGTCTGATCACCGCTTCGCGGTGGTCCTCCCTATCGCGAATAGATCGCGCTGGCCCCGGATGAACATCATCCCCCGGGAAATCGCGGGCGACGCCATCAGGGATTGACCCATGGGATTGCGGTTCAGCAGCGCGAACTCGGGCCCCGCCTTGATGACAAAGACCTCGCCGTCTTCGCCTGACAGGTAAAGCTTGCCGTCAGCCGCCACGGGAGAGGCGCTGAAGCCGCTTCCCACTTGAGGAAGCCGGGTCTCGTACTTCTGCTCGCCCGTGGCGAGGTCGTAACAAACGAAGATCCCCTCGTTCTTGAGCACGTAGAGATAGCCGCGATAGATCACGGGCGTGGGCATGTACGAGCCCGAGCGCTCGCGCGTCCACACCACGGGCCCGCCCGATGTGGCCTTCTCGGGAAGAGTGATGTCGCCGCGCGCGCCCGCCTTGAGCACGAAGATCGGCGCGTTGGGGCGGCGGCCACTCACCACCACGATCAGGTCGCGGTCGAACACCGGCGTGGGCGCGGTGATTTTCGAACTTCGTCCGAGTCTCCACAGTTCGCGGCCCGTCTTTGGATCGTAACCACGAATGAAGTTCGGAGCATTCGTCACCAGTTCCGCGCCGCTCGGCCCCGTGTAGACGTTGGGGGTCGCCCACGAAGGAAGCTCGTCGCGCTCGGTGCGCCAGACTGTCTCGCCATCGCTCAACCGCACAGCGAGAAGGAACGAGCCCTTCTGCTGGTCGCACTGCACGATCACCATGCCGTCGAAGATGATGGGCGAACTGGCGGTGCCCCACTCGTAGTCCGGCGCGTCGTAGGCCCCGACATCGAGGCGTCCGAGATCGCGCTTCCACTTGAGGTTTCCCTTCACGTCGTAGGCGAAAAGGCCCTGCGACCCGAAGAACGCCAGGACGTATTTGCCATCGGTCACCGGCGTCGAATTGACGTACGTCGCCTTGATGTGGCGCTTCTCCCGCGGCGGTCCTTCGAAAGCGGTACGCGTCCACTGGATCTTCCCGCTGCGCCGATCGAGGCTCATTACCTGGAAGCGATGCGAGGTCAGATCTTCGGAGGCGGTCCCCGCGCCGTAGAGCCCAGGCTTGAATGTGGCGTCGGGCTGAGACGAAATGGCGGTGGCAACGAACACGCGATCGCCCCATACCACCGGACTGGAGTGGGCGAGTCCAGGGATCGGCGTTTTCCAGAGGATGCCGCTACCCGCCGAGGCGTCCCAGGTCTCGGGCAGATTGACACCGTCACCCACGCCGGCCGAGTGTCGGCCGCGAAACTGCGGCCAGTTTGCCCTGTCGTCTTCCCCCGCTCCCGCCGCCGCGGCAACAGAAGCGACGAGCAGGCCGGACAAAGCCAGATTTTGGGACCTTCGCCTCATGGAGACCTCCGCGATTCGCATCGAAGACGAGGCTACCAGCGGGCGTGGCCAGCGCTACACCTGCCGTTTTCAGGAATTACGCGATCTTTCCCTTGTTTACCGAGAGGAGTCATGAGACACTCCCCTCGGAAACCGATATGAGTAAACCCAGCGACCTCGTGCAAGGCACACTCGACCTCCTTCTGTTGAAGATCTTGGCCCTCGAGCCCATGCACGGATGGGCCATCAGTCAAAGGCTGAGGTCCATATCGAGCGAGGTCTTGCAGGTGAGCGAAGGGTCCCTTTACCCGGCTCTTCACAAGCTCGAGCAGGAAGGCTGGATCACCGCCGAGTGGAAGCAGACGGAGAACAACCGCCGCGCCAAGTTCTACTCGCTCACCCGGCTCGGTCGAAAGGAACTCGAATCCGAGAGTGCCAACTGGAACCGTCTGTCCTCGGCCATCTCGTATGTCGTTCAACTCAAGGAGGCGTAGAGGTCAATGAGATTCGAACACTGGCGGTTCACTCTGCCGTTGCGGCTCCGGTCGATTTTCAGCAGGAAGAGCGTGGAGCAGGAGCTCGATGAGGAGCTTCAGTTCCATGTGGATCACAAGATCGAGGAAGGCATCGCAAGCGGCCTCTCACCCGAAGAGGCGCGCCGCGCGGCTCTCCGCGCGATGGACGGACTGGAGCAACGAAAAGAGGATGCCCGGGACGCGCGTCGCGTTCACTGGGCGACCAACTTCGTCGACGATGTCCGGTTCGCGTCGCGGAGCCTGGCCCGCGCGCCGGGCCTCACCGGCCTTGTGGTGATGACCCTGGCGCTCGGCATTGGTATGACCGCCACTCCGCTCAGCATGGTGGACGCCATGATCTTCAAGCCCTACCCGGTGCCGGATCCCGACGCCGTGGTCAGCCTGCTGAGCACTTCGCCCGACGGCGCCCTGGAGGATTTCTCCTATCGCGAGTACCTCGACATCAAGGATCACGCGAAGAGCTACGACAGTGTCATCGCGAGCGGTCCCCTGCGGCCGGTGGGTGTGAGCATCGCGGTCAGGGAAACCCCGCGGATCAAGGGCGGGATGGTGGTGTCCGGCAACTTCTTCCGCGCACTCGGTGTGGAACCGGAGATCGGACGCGGCTTCAGGGACGACGAGGACCAGGTGCCAGGCCGGGATGCGGTGACCGTGCTCGGGTCCGCGTTCTGGAAAGACGCGTTCGCGGGAGATCCAGGCGTGTTGGGGACGACCGTGCGCCTGAACGGTGTCGAGTTCACAATCATCGGAATTGCCCCCGAGAGCTTTCCGGGACTGCGCATTTTCGGCCCCCCCGACCTCTACGTACCGCTGGCGATGGCGCGTCTGCTCTCCACGAACCCACAGAAGAACTTCTTCGAGGATCGTGACAACCGCGGCCTCGCCGTCCGGGCCAGGCTCAGCGAGGAGGCGACGCTCGACCAAGCCCGGAACGAGATCGCCGTCCTCGCCCGCAACTTCGAGCGCGAGCATCCGGACCTCAACCACGGCCGAGGCGCTGTGGTGCGGACCCGATTCCAGATGCGGACGCAAGGTGACGACGTCAATTGGAAGTTCGGCGTCATCTTCCTGATTCTGGCTCTCACCGTGCTTCTGGTGGCGTGCACGAACGTCGCCGGCCTCCTGTTGAGCCGCGCCCAAACCCGCTCACGCGAGATCGCGATAAGGCTCTCGATGGGCTCCAGTCGTGGCCGCGTCGTCCGCCTGCTCCTCGCCGAAAGCCTGCTCCTCGCCATCGCGGGAGGCCTCGCCGGCATCGTGGTCGGCTACATGGGCATCCGCTTCCTGAGCACGTTTCAAATCCCCACAGAGTTGCCGACGCCCGTCCCCTTCCGGATGGATCTGCGCGTTCTGCTCGCGAGCCTGACCATCTCTGTGCTCAGCGCATTCCTCTGTGGGCTTGCACCGGCCCTCCAAAGCACGCGACCCGATTTGGTTGCGGCCTTGAAGTCGGCGGATGTGGACATCCCGGGGCGCCGGAGACTTTGGGGCCGGAACGCCCTGGTGGTGGCGCAGGTCTCCATGTCCTTGATGCTTTTGAGCGCGGCCTTTCTGATGTCGCGGAGCTTCAAGGAAAGTGTCGCGGGCGGAACCGGTTTCCCGCGGGAGAACCTGCTCCTGGCCAGGTTCGATCCCCGGCTGGTTCAGTATGACCAAGCGCAGACCTCGCGGTTCTACGAGCTTCTCGCCGAAAGGGTGCGTCAGATCCCCGGGGTCCGCCACGCTGGTTTGACGCGTAACCCGCCCTTGTCCCTCGATGGCTTCGGTCGCGTTGCCTTCGTGCCGGACGGATTTGAAATGCCCAGGGGCCGCGAGAACCTCACGTCGATGGCCGATACCGTGGACGAGGGTTTCTTCGAGACGACGGGGATAAGGGTCTTGCGCGGTCGCGGCGTGCTCGCCTCGGACCGCGGCGACACACCAAGGGTCGCGGTGGTGAACGAGCAGTTCGCCAGCCATTACTGGCCCGACAGCGATGCCCTCGGGAAACGCATCCGGCTCGATCGCAGCACCGGTGAGGCAGTCGAGATCGTGGGCGTGGCGCAAACCGTCCCCTACGCTCAGCCCGGTGATCCGCCCGCCGACTTCATCTATCTGCCCCTCGCTCAGCACCCCACCGCGCGCATGGCCATGTTGATCCGCACCGCGGGCGACCCGGCGGAGTGGATTCCGGCTCTCAAGGACGCGGTTCGCTCCCTGGATGCGAACCTGCCAATCTCGCAGCTACGCACCTATGAAGACCTGTACCGCTACCACGCCGTTGAGGGGCCCGCGGTGGCGGTTCAACTCGCGACCACGCTCGGGATGGTAGGCCTGCTGCTTGCAAGCTCCGGCCTGTACGGCTTGATGGCCTACAACGTGAATCGACGGACGCGCGAAATCGGCATTCGCATGGCCATCGGCGCTTCCAAGGCCGATGTCATGCGGCTGGTGATGGGGAAGGGACTGACCCTTGTGGGTGCGGGAACCATGATCGGACTCGTGATGGGTCTTGGCGTGGAGCGCCTCATGAATTCCATGGTGTTCGACGCGGGCCACATCGACCTCGTGGCGTATGTGGTGGTCGTGCCGGCGCTGTTCCTGGTCACCATGCTGGCGACATACATGCCCGCGCGGAGGGCTTCAAGGATCGCGCCGACCATCGCGCTTCACTGCGACTAGCCATGAGCTTCTTTGACGGCCTCTTCTCACGCCGGCCCAGGCTGCCGGACCCTGTACACGACCCGTTTCACGGGGACCTCGCGACACGACGCGCGATCGAAGGGCTCAAGACACGCGGCGACTGGCGCGAGGCCGACGGGTTGCTCGCCCGCACGCGAAAAGGCGATGAACGTGCCGCCAAAGCCGGGCACATCGTCGGCGCCGCCGCCGGTTTGCCGGCGTGGATCGACGAGTGGCACAAGGAGCGAATCGATCGGCCCGAACCGTGGCTTATTCGGGGCGCGATTCGGATCGCCTGGGCGTGGGAAGCTCGCGGCTCGCGGCGCGCGTCCGAAGTCGAGGAAGATGCCTGGCCCGTCTTCTTCGAGAGGCTCGGGGAAGCCGAGGCGGACCTCTTCGAAGCGATTCGACGCGACGCAAAGGACGCAACACCCTGGGCCTATCTGCTGATCACCGGTTCTGCGTTGAATATGGAGCCGCCAGGGCTCATCGAGCGTTTCGATGAGGCGAGGGAACGCGACCCACACGGCTGGCTGGCGCCCTGGCAGGCCCTGAACGCCCTCTCAGAGAAGTGGAGCGGTTCTCACGACATCATGTTCGCCCTCGCGCACGAACTGAGCGCCAGCGAGCCCGCGGGTAGCCAGCTCCACGCCCTCATTGCCGAGGCCCATATTCACAGGTGGCAGTACTTCGGGATGGAGGATCCGCCGGACCGAAAAGGCCAGGGTCGCTACTTCGACGACGACGACGTGCAAAGGGAGCTCAGCCGAGCCTGGGGGAGGGGCCCCGGCTCGACACCGTTCAAGCCCGGCCCTTTTGTCAACAGCCAGCTCGCTGCGTTCGCGTTCGCATTCAGCCTGGGCGAGGACATGGACCTCGCGCGCGCCGCCTTCGAAAAGCTCAACAACCGCTTGACCATGACGCCCTGGGGCTATCTGGGCGAGCCTGTGGAGACCTTCGTCAGATTCCGGGACGCGGCACTGCGGTGAGACCCGGGACGGTCGAGGACATCACTCGCTTCCCCCCGATCGTCCAGCTCCTCTGCGTGGGCCTGCTTTCGGTCTACGTGCTCTTGTCGATCATCGGTCGCCTCTCACCACACTTCCGCTGGATGTGGCGTGACCCTCGCAAACGACATCGTCTGGGCCACGTGCTCGAGTACACCTTGCTTCCAGCCGCTGTGCTCGCCGTTGCGGCCACAGCCCTCGTGTACAACTGGGACTATCGCGTACCCTTGGACGGCGGCTGGATGCCCGCGGACCTCATCCTCGGACCCGGAGCGGTGCTCTTAGGCGGCCTGCTGATTGTGACCGCCAGCATTCTGGGGCGGGACGCCGACGAAATGGACCCCAAAGCCCTGAGGTCATGGTTGCCCTTCATCCTGGTGATCATAGGAATCGCCGTCCTGGCCGTTGGAGTATTCCGTGTCGGACGTCTGGCGACACTCGCCAAACCCGCTTCGATACTGGTGTAGTGGTCGGGGCGCCCGGATTCGAACCGGGGACCTCCTGCTCCCAAAGCAGGCGCGATACCAGGCTACGCTACGCCCCGACGGTCCGCTGCCGGGGAGTTTATCCGACTAGACGTCGCGATTAGAGTTCCCCCCATGAGCGAAGCGTCACGAGGTCCGAAAAACGTCATCGTCCTGGGCGCCGGCATGGTTGGCGGCGCCATCGCCGAGGATCTGGCGGCGAAGGACAACCTGCAGGTCCACATCGCCGACTCGCGCCAGGAGAATCTCGACCGGGTGCAGAGCAAAGCCGTGGTGCGGCCCCACCATGTGAACCTCGGCGACCCAGGAGTGCTTCGCGAACTTCTCAAGGGATTCGACCTCGCGGTCGGCGCGCTTCCCAGCGTGATCGGCTTGCAGACGGTGAAGGCCAGCGTCGAATCGGGCTGCAACATTGTCGACATCAGCTTCATGTCCGAAGACGCGCGCGTGCTCAACGGACTCGCGCGCGAACGGGGCGTCACCGCGGTGACCGACGCGGGGGTCGCTCCCGGCCTCAGCAACATGATGGCGGTCTTCGCGGCCAGCCAGTTCGACGTCTGCGAACGCCTCGAGATTGCGGTGGGCGGGCTGCCCGCGGTGCGCTCCTGGCCCTTCAACTACAAGGCCGGGTTCGCGCCCTGGGACGTGCTCGAGGAATACACGCGGCCCGCGCGGGTGGTCGAGAACGGACAGGTCATGATCAAGGAGGCGCTGTCCGGCCTCAAGCTGATTGAAGTGCCGGAAGTGGGAACGCTCGAGTCGGCCATCACCGACGGCTTGCGCAGCCTGGTCGACACACTCAAGGTGCCGCACATGGAGGAGCGCACGTTGCGCTGGCCCGGCCACTTCGAGCTGATGAAGGTCTTCCGCGAGACCGGGTTGTTCTCGCTCGAGACTATTCAAGTGGGCGGACAGGATCTGCGTCCGCGTGACGTCACCGCGGCGCTACTCTTTCCCAAGTGGACGTTCGCGGAGGGTGAGGCCGACCTGACGGTCATGCAGATTCGGGCCTGGGGCGTGCGCAAGGGCGAAAGCGCCACGTTCGGCTTCGACTTCCTCGACCGGTTCGATCCGCAAAGCGGCCTGCGCAGCATGTCGCGGTCGACCGGTTTCACTGCCACCGCCATCGCCAGTCTCATACTCGACGGGACACTGAAGGAACATGGCGTCCACGCTCCCGAGGCCCTTGGCCTACGACCCGGCTTGCTCGATCGAGTGATGAACTACCTGCGCGCGCGCGGCGTCCGCTGCGGCTCGCTCGACGCCCGCCGAGGCTAGCGTCCCCGCGGCAGGAGACGCCCGGTCTTAAGGAACTCGAAAGGTACCCTGCGCTCTTATTGGCAACGAGGCCCCATGACCATGAACAGAATCACCACTTCCCTCGTTTTCGGATTCGCCGCCGCGCTTGGCATAGCCGCCGCGCCCGCGACCGACCAGGCACCCGCCCCTCTCAAACTGGGCGGCGTCTGGAAGCTCAACAAGGAACTGAGCGAAGACCCCGGCCGCAAGATGATGGAGGCCATGCGCAACGCGGGCGGACGGGGCGGGGGTGACCGAGGGATGGGCCCGGGTGGGGGCGGCATGGGCGGGTCTGGTGGCGGTGGTGGGATGGGCGGCCGAGGCGGCGGTGGTGGGGGTGGCCGTGGTGAGGGCGGAATGGGTGGCGGCGGAAGGCCCGGTGGTGGTGGAGCCGGCGGCCCGGGTGGCCGGCCGCGCGGTGGCCCTGGTGGCGCCTTCATGGGTGGCGAACCGCCTCTCGACGGCACGCCGCAAGGTCCGCCCCCTGGCGCAGCGCCACGAGGCGAAGGCAATGGCGACGAGCGACCGGAAGGTGGCTCGGCCGAGGGTCGTGATCAGAACGGACGACGTCCGCGCGGCGCCATGGGTCCCGTGCCCTCGCCCCAATTCACCATCGAGCAGGAAGGCGACAGCCTCGCCTTCCGCACCGAGAGCAATCTCCGCGTCCTGCGCTCGGATGGCCAGAAGCGCAAGAAGGAAGTGACGGCCGGTGAAATCGAGGTGGTGGCCAAGGTCGTCAAGGGAGCGCTGGTGGTCGAAAGCAAGCCCGAAGTGGGCGGAAAACGGAAAGAAACCTACACCCTCCGGCCCGACGGCAAGCTCCAGATCGACTTCGATTTCCCCGGCTCCGGCCCCATGCCCGGGTTGAAGTTCAAGCTGGTTTACGACTCGGCGACCTCGGCTCAGTTCTGATAAGCTCCCCGCTCTTCACGACACCCTCGTGGGCCGCTAGCTCAGCTGGGAGAGCGCCTGGTTCGCAATCAGGAGGCCGCCGGTTCGATCCCGGCGCGGTCCACCACTTTCGCCCAGTATCGACGCGGGTTTCGTGAATCTCCCTCTCCGGCTCCAAAGGCCGGATTCCCTCCGGGGTTGCACGGGGGTTGCAACGCGGGGCTAGGTTCGCCCCCTTTCCAGGCGTCCGCCGCCCCCTCTCGCCTCGCTCGCGGCCCGCTCCTCGCCCTCGCAAGCCGGGCGGAGTTTGAGGCCTTCTGTTCGCGAGCCCGCGCGCACGTCCGCGCTCTTGAACGTGGGATAGACCGCGCCTACGGGCGCTTGGAACGCGGCCAGGACTGCGCCGGAATCCTCGAGGCGATGGAGACGGAGCGGGAGGAGGTCCTCCTTCGCGTTGATGAGGCCTTCGCCATGCTCGAGTACCAGCAGGATGCTTGCGACGACAGCGACGCGAATACCTACCCCGCCATCGACGAGCCCCTCCTCAACCGAGAAGCGCCGCTCCCCTACGGGCCGGTTTCTTCGGTACTCGGAGTCATACCCTCGCGCCGCGCTCGAGAGCCTCGAGGTTCCTCCCGCTCCGCTCCACGGCGCGCGCTTGTGAGCATCGCAGCGCCCCACCCGAACAAGCGCGCGACAGTTCGGAGCCGCGCAGTATTTCAAAGCGCTCATCGGCATCGGAGGCCCCCTCCCGGCTCAGTAACTTGGGAAACCCTACGACCAGAACCGAGCTCCTCGCCTTCTGCCCGTCTGTACGCATTGGGGATTCGAGCCGCCGGAGTCAGGCCGCAGGCGACGAGCCACGCGCGCGCCTCGCTCATGTGCTCAATCGACGGGTCGAAGTCGAGCAGCCCGAGAGCCACGCAACACAGAGCGAGCGCCTCGAGGTCGCTCTTTCGGAGTCGCTCCTCCGCGACAAGTTGAGGCGTCAAGGATCGCCAGTAGCGGAGTGACTCCACCTTGAGCGGCCTGGGAGGCTTCGCGCAGTCCTTGAGCGTCGCCAAAGGGTTGGGGGTCGGTTGCTTCATCGGTCGTTTCTCCTTGTGGGGTTGAGGTAGCGGTCAAGCACGCTCGGCGGACCGGGAGGCGGAGGCTCCACCTCGCGGAGTCGCGAGTCAGGCAAGAGAGCGAAGGCGCGGAGCCATGATCGAAGCTCGGCCGCGAGGCTCGCGGAGAGAGCGCCGGAGCGACTCGCCGCGATGAGGCCGCAGAGCACCTCCAGCCCCGCAGAGTCGCGCGCGCCCACGATCCGCCGCCGGATCAGGTCCGGGACGATCTCAGCCCAGACCCCCGCCACCTCGTCGGAGAGGCCCTCCCGCATGATCGGTTCACCCCCAGGCGTGCCCGTGCTCGGCGCGCTCGGCCTGTTTCGCGGAGTCACCCGCGCGTTCTTCAGTCGCGCTTCTTCAAGGCTGAGCGCCTTCGGTCCTCGTCTGCCCATTGTCCTGTCTCCTCTGTCAAAAAAACACGGTCACGCGCGCGCGTAGCTAACGGGTCGGTTCTTCCCGTGAAAGCCCCCAAGTTACTGAGCCGGGAGGGGAGGCCCTGCCCCCTCCGTGCTCTCCCGAAAGGCAAACGTCGCGCCGTCAAACGTGATCGGGACTTCTCCGAGCGGCCCGTTTCGATTCTTCGCAACGAGGAGGGCCCCTTCCATCGACAGGGCGGCCCGGTGAATCAGGACCACCGCGTCCGCGTCCTGTTCGATGGCGCCGGAGTCGCGGAGGTCCGATAGCTGAGGCCTTCCCCCTTCGCGCTTCTCCGGCTCGCGTGAGAACTGAGCGAGAAGGATCACGGCCACGCCGAGCCGGAGCGCCGCGAGCTTCACCTCCCGCGAAAGCTCCGTGATGGTCTCGTACTTGGAAGCACGGCCGCGCGGTCCGTCGAGATTGAGAAGCCCCAGGTAGTCGATCACCAGCACGTCGAGTCCTCCGCGCGCCTTTGCCGCCTGAGCCGATGCGATGAGCCGGGAGAGCCGCGAATCCCGCGAGAGGTCCACGACGATCAGCCCCGAGTTTGCGACGCGCGACGAGGCGCGGGTGAGCTTCTGAACCATCGCCGCGCTCTCAGCGTTCGCGCGCATCACGTCGAGAGGGACGCGAGCCTCAAGCGCCACGAAGCGCCGGAGGGTCTGAGACTGCGACATCTCGAGGGAGGCGAAGGCCGCGCGCCCTCCGTCCTTCGCGACGTGATACGCGATCTGCGCGCCGAGCGCCGACTTTCCCCGCGAGGTTCCGGCCGCGATCACCGTCACCTCTCCACGCGAGAGCCTCACGCCGAGCGCGTCAAGGCCTGGGAAGCCCGTGGAGCGTCCGAGGCCCTCGCCGGAAAGCAGAGTCTCAACCGCTCCCGTACACGCTCGCAGCAGGGCCGCACCTTCGCAGGACGTGGACTCTGAACCGCCCTCCGCGAGCCGGGAGAGCGCCGCGATTCCTTCGGACACCACCGCGCCCGCCTTCGCGTCGCCGTCCTCGAGCCGTTCGCGCATGTCGGAGCAGGCCCGAGAGGCGCGGCGCCGGAGCGAGTCCTCCGCGAGAGCATCGACAAACGGCCGCACGCTCTCGAGCCGCACGTCTCCGGTTATCAGTTCCCCGATGAAGGCATTGCCGCCGGCCGCCACAAGGTTCCCGCCGCGCTCGAGCTCGAGCCGGAGCGTGCGATGGTCCAGCAGAGCGCCGGAGGCCTGAACCGCCCGCATCGCGTCGAGGGTGAGCCCGTGCGCCCGAGTCTCGAGGTCCTCCGCCCGGAGCCGGTCCGCTTCGCTCAGGAGGTCCGGGTTTCGGAGGATGGCGGCCAGGAGGTCGCGCGCGGTCTGATTCGGAGCGCTCACGATGCGATGTCCTCGCCCTCGAGATACCGCCGCGACTTCTCCGCGATCTGTTCGGGAGTCGCCCGGTAGGGTCCGCCTTCCGCGTTCGCCTTCGCCTTTCGGAGCCATAGCTCGATTCCCTGCGCGAACGTCCGCGAGGATGCCGCTGAGCCTTGCAGACTCGCCGCGTAGGCTCTCATTCCCTCGACCACCCGAGCCGTAGGCCTGCGAGATGTGACGAGCGGCCCCACGTCGCCATCGAAGAAGCGAGAGGGAGCCCCGATCAGGTCCGCCCACTCCGCCCGAAGGATCGCGAGCGCGCTTCCTTCACTCATTCTTTTCTCATTCAATGTCACCGGGTGACAGGGTTCGCGCCCTGTGGTGACACCCTTACCGCCCCGTGGTGACAGTGTTCCCAGGTGACAGTGTTCCCCGGTGACACTCGCGCGGAGCCGGTACTCGTAGCCCGCCGCACGTCCAGGCCGGAGGCTCCGTTCAAAGATGCCCCCCGGCCCGCACAGTGTCGCTACCGCCTTCCGCACGCCCGACAGGGACAGCCCGCACCACCGCGCCATCTTGGGATAGCTCGGCCACGCGGTCGGGTTGTCGCGCATGTGGAACGCGATGCAAAGCGCGACGAGCCGCTCCGTCGCCGTGAGGGTTGACGCCTCACCCGTCGCAAGGTCGCGCACGACGAGGCCGCTCATGCTGAGACGCGAGAGAGAGCCGCCGCCACGATGGCGCGGTCCTCGCCCCCGAATCGCTCGAGAGCGTGCGCCAGGACGCGCGCCTTCGCCTCAGGCGAAACGTCGAGCCGGAGAGGTCCTGCGACGCCGTGCCCTGTGTTACCGTTCGCCCTGCCCACTCCCGCCAAGGTTTGAGCACGGCCCACGGTGAGACGTGGGCTTCGTTTTTTACGCGGCATCTTTCGCACCCTCCACGCGGGCCGCCCAGTCGCACGACAGGGCGAAGGCATCGGAGCAGACGAGCAGCCCCCCGCCCTGGTCGCTCAGAACGCCCGAGCACATGGGGCAGTCCTTCGGGGCCTGGGTGATCGTGAGCGGCGCCCGCTTCCCTTCGCGCAGGTTCACCGGAGGCGCGGCCGAACGCTCGCCGCCTGACTCGCTTCGCGCCTTCTGACCCGCGCGGCCGTGAAGGGGCGAGGCGAGCGCCGCCTCCACTCGCGCACGATCCGGCTCCGCGCGCTCCCGCGACTCCACGAAGGCCTGAAGCTCCGACTCCCTGAAGCCCGCGAGGCCCGGCAGGACACTCACGGCCGGGAGCAGCCCCTCGCGTTCGATTCTCCAAAGCGACGTGGGGGATACCCCCAACAGCCGCGCCGCCTCGCTCTTTCTGACAATCCGATCAACCATCTTGACTCTCCTTGAAACGCCGCGATGTTGCGGCGGTTTCGATTGGATCAAGACGGGATTGGGATCAAGCCCCTTTCTGTCCCAACTTTCTGAAGCGTCCGAGGTAGCGGCGAATCGTCTCCTCGCTCAGTCCCTTCGCTGTCGGACAGTGGCGCGCGATCCACCGCGCTTCGGCCGATGGTCCCCCGGCCGGGCTCTCGCGTTTGGCAAGGACGGCCCGCCAGTCCTTCACTAGATCCGCCGTGGTCGTTCGCTTGAGCTTTGGGTTTGTCCCGCCCTTCCGGCCACCCTCGCGGACCCTTCGCCCGGTATTCGCATCGGGGAGCACGTCCAGCAACCGGACGAAGCCCAGAAAGCGTTGGATCACGGCCGCGCCGCTCCCCGTGAGGGATCGCCATTCAATCTGGGCGGCCCAGGCCTCCGGGCTGTCCGGGTCGAAGCGCTCGAAGACCCTCAGCAAACGGTTCTCCGGCGTGTCTGAATAAGTCGCAGTCATCCTCGAGCGGCCATCGACCCGCGTCCACGAGCGCTCTCCGCAGTCCTCCGGCGCAGGTAGGCCGGACTCCGAGAGAACCCACTGCGCCCAGATCCGGAAATAGTTCTCGTCTGTGGTCGCCTTGGTCATCTTGGCGAAGGCACCGCGAATGAAGAACTCGTCGCAAGGTTCGTTCAGGCTGAACGAGACTCGGCGCTCTCCGTTCTCCTCCCGGAAGAAATGCTGGGACACGCCGAAGCCAAACTGATTAAGCGACTCGAGGAGGGCTCGGCAGCGGAGCGCGCGCTCCGGGGAAATGATGGGACTCCATCGCGGCCCCGGCTCGCGCAGGCCTCGCCCTCGTTCGCCGGTCACGCGCGCGCCTTGTAGGGAAGCACCTTCCCCGGTTCGGTTTCCTTCCACTCGCGGAGCTTCTCGCCCCACTCCTTGAGCGCGGCGCGCCTCTCGCTCTGCTTTCGCGCGAGGTTGTAGCCCAGGCGCGTTGATGCGTTGTCGAGCTTGTGATTCAAGAGCAGGGAGACGAGCCGGTGATCTACCTTCAGAGCGTCATCAAGGAGCGTCGCGAACGTCGCCCGGAGCGCGTGAGGCGTCCAAGGCTTCATCGGCCCGTGAATCAGCGCGGCGCGCTCCTTGAGCTTCTTGATGAACCGCTGAGGGAACCATTGTTGCGGATGCTCAGGGAGGGACCACCACGGCTCTTTCGTCGCCTTCGGGTCCCGGTGAGTCGCCCAAAGAAACTGCCCGATAGTCGGATGAGCCTTCGCGCCCTCCGCCTTCGCTTCGGTCCGCGCGAGGTCTAGGCGCGTATCGCACGCCTCGAGGCGCCGCCGGATGATCGCGAGCGCCTCAGGAGACAGGGGAACATCGTGAGCCTCCCCATTCTTCTCTCGCTCCGCCGCAAGATCCCACAACGGCTCGGGCCCGTCGAGCCCTGACAGTTCCGAACGGCGGAGGCCTAGGACGCCGCTCCGCCGCTTGCCGGTGAGCAGGGCGAGCCGTAGCGCGTCCGCCGTGGCTCCCCCCTCACCCTTCCGGTGAGCCTCCTCCTCGAGCGCCTCGAGAGCGAGCAGGACGGCGCGCACCTCCATCATGGTGAGGGCCCGCTCCCGCTTCGTCTCGCGCGCGAGGATGTCACTGTTTTGTTTCCGCTTCTGGTTCGGCCGCTTGATGCCCGCCGCCGGATTCGCAGGAATCCGCCCCTCGTCCGCCGCCCAGTCGAGCGCGAGGCGGAGAAACTCGAGGCTCCGGTTTGCAGAGTAGCCCTTCACCCTCACCGGCTTCTGGTTCTCATCGCGGAGCGTCGGATGGAAGGCGGAGCGGAGCGTCGCGAGCCACTCGCGCACGGTGACGCGGGTGAGGTCCTTGACGGGGAGCGCGCCGAAGTGTTCCCCGATGCGAGCCGCGAGCCGGTCCCACTCGCGAAGCGTCACTGGTCGGAGGTCCGTCCTCCGCGTCTCGAGATAGTCCGTCACGGTCTCCGCAACAGAGCCCGCGAGCGGCGCCGCCCTCTCCGCCTTCAGGCGCGCGCGGTCCGCCCTCACCTCGCCTTGAGGGTCGGCGCCCTTCTTGACTCTCCCTCGAGCCGTCTCCGCGAGGTCGCGAGCTTCCGCCAGGGAGGTTCCGGGGAAGGTCCCGAGCGTGGTCCTCGATGCGTCGCCGCCCTTCGTTCGATACCAGAGCGTCCATGTGCGCGCGCCATGGGCCGCGACTCGGAGCCGGAGGCCGGGGACAATTGAATCCCTCACCTCGTAGCGCAGCCCGCGCGCCTTGAACCGCTCCACCCTCTCGCCGGACCGTGCGAGCACCTCAACCGCCTTCGCCTTCGCTGCCTTCACCATCGCCGCTCCTCCGCCTGTTTTGCAACCCCAGGAGGTCCGGGGTTGCACCGGGGTTGCAACGCCCCCCGAGGTCCCGTGTTCCTTCCCTCGCGTTCCACTATATCTCAGAACAGGCGTATATTGAGGTCCAAATGAGACTTAAGGGGCTTCAGAGCGTAAAGACGAAGGGGCGAGGGGAACGCACAGAAAGGCCGGTCCTCAAGGTTCCCAATCAGGAGGCCGCCGGTTCGATCCCGGCGCGGTCCACCATCTCTGAGGCGGGGGGCCGCAAACTCAGGACGGACCTCCTGCTCAGCCCCCCGCACCCCCGGACGCTTCGGCGGGAGTGAATCCCGCCTCCGCTCGTTCGGAGCTAAGCCGAGATGCGTGCTTGCATCAAAAACTCGCGGGGCGGCAGGTGTAGGCGCCGCCTATCCAGGGGGTGCGGTCGGAGATCAGTACGTCGACATGCTGCGAGATATTCTGGTCGCCCTTGACCCGCATCTCGTCGTGGCCGAGGGGTTCGGCGCAGATCTGACCGTTGCTGCGATTCAGGATCTCCTGGGCCAGCTGCCTCATGTACTCGAAGTTGTCGCGAACGTCTCCGTTCGAGAAGAAGAGGCCGGGCTGGGAATCGCGCAGGCTGCCCTGGGCGGCGTCGATCTCAATGGCGTAGATCACGGCGCCGCCTTCACGGCAGCACTGGGCGTCGCAGTTCGGCAGAGCCGGCATCGCGCAGGTGGCGCGCGTCGACGGTGTTGCGGAGGGGGTCGGTGTAGGCACCGGCGTTGGTGTGGGCGTGCTTGCAGCGGTCGGCACACGCGCGGCCGCCCCACAGCCAGGCTGTGAGGCCGCAGCGAGAGCGAGACAAAGAAGGCTTCGAAGGTTTTTCAATCTTCCTATTTCCCTTAACAGTTCAAAGCCTCGTCCCCAGGACCCAAAGTGCGAGGTTGTGGATGTGCATTTCTTTCCGAGCACAGGGTACGCTCACGCGACGGCTCACCGAAAGCGCTGCCGGACATCGGCGAGGATGGAGCGGCGCCCATGCACCGCGGGCCACCATGATGATGGCCGCAGGCGCGGGGGTTGTGTGCAGCGAGATCATCGCGGTCACTGAATCCGAGGACTTCTGACCATCCGCGCCTACGGCCGTTTCTCCACCCTCATTCTCCTGATTGTCGCAGGGGCGGCCTCCGCGCAGCCGGGCCGCGGAAACTCGCCTGGATCGGGGCCCTCGCCCACACCGACACCACGAGCCGCGGACGCTCGCGCGGCCCTGCCTGCGGTCGACAACTACAAGCAGACACAGCACACGAGCCGGGTGGGCGGATCGCCGCTCGCGTCCACCGCCACCGCGGGCACGCTCGCGCTCAAGGACGCGAACGGCAAGTTGCGCGCTAACGTCTTCTTCGTCGCCTACACGAAGGACGAAGTCCCTGCGGGCGGGCGGCCCATCGCCTTCGTCTTCCACCTTCGACCATCTTGGCTTTGAGAAGACCTACGCGGATCGCGTCAGCATGCGCTACTACGAAGGCGGTCACATGATGTACAGCCGCCCGAACATGCTCAAGGCACTGAAGAACGACATGGCGCGATTCATCAAGAAGACGCAGGCGGGGACTTAAGCGCGCCCCGGCAGGTCATGCCGCTTTGAACGCGAGTCTCACGCCGAGCGATTTGGCCACACGGAGCACGGTTTCGAGCCCCGGGTTCCCGTCGGCCGACAGCGAGCGATAGAGGGACTCACGGGTGACACCCGCTTCCCGGGCGACGCGAGTCATGCCGCGCGCGCGCCACATCGCCCAGGGCCTTCGCAAGGAAAGCCACATCACCCGGGGCTTCTTCGGCGCACGCTTCGAGATAGGCGGCGCGATCCTTGGCCGTGCTCAGGTAGTCCGCTACGTCGAAACGGGATGTCTTGACCCTCTTAGTTCTCATCATTCTCATCATCAAGCATCTGTTTCACGGCCACGGCGTCGGCTCGTCTTGCGCACTTCAACCTACTGCAACTGTAGCTTACAAGCTACGCCATCCCAGCCCGCGTCGGCCCCTCCGTGTTGCATGAGGTGAAGGGCGGGAGAAGGGGTCGCCTCGACGACCTCGGTGGATTCCGCGAGGACTCGGCTTAGGGGATGAGGAGGGTCCAAGCGCCGGATCGGGAATCGACATGGGCGAGGATGGAGCGGGGCCGGACGGTGCTGTGGCCCAAGGCCAGGCTGCGCGCTGGGTTGCACGCCCCGGGATTTCTGGCGCGAAGACGCCAGGGTCCGTCCGCGAGGTTTGGCGCGAAGCCTGGCCTTGGGCCACGCCAGTTAAGCCGAGTAAGGAAGCACACGAAACCGAAGTCCCGGGAACGAAGTGCTGACGCAGCGCGAAGCCTCCCCTTGGGGGACGAGGCGCTCCCGGCGCGGCAACCCAGCGCGCAGCCTGGCCTTGGGCCACAGCGCTGTCCCGGCCCCGCGGGCCACCACGAAGATGCCCGCAACCGCCGGGGGTGATGTGCAGCGCGTGCATCGCGGTTACCGACGGACAGCCGGCTTCCGCACGTCAAACGGAGTGTCTGCGTGGCCCAAGGCCAGGCTGCGCGCCCGGGATGACGAGAGTGTCCAATAGGCGGATTGTGGGGCGGGCGCGGCGTGTCACCGGCGCGGACGCGGGCGAAAAAAGAGCCCTGCAACCTTGGTTGCAGGGCTCTTCGAGCGGGCGAACGTCGCGAGACGTCTACTTCACGTCGAAGCGGTCGAGCTCCATCACTTTGTTCCAGACTTTCACGAAGTCGTTCACGAGTTTCTGCTTGCCGTCTTCGGCGGCGTACACCTCCGCGATGGCCCGAAGTTCGGAGTGCGAACCGAAGATCATGTCCACCGGAGTGGCCGTCCACTTCACCGCGCCGGTCCTGCGATCAAGTCCGTCGTAGACGCCTTCGGAGTTAGCCGACTTCTGCCACTTCGTGGACATATCGAGCAGGTTCACGAAGAACTCGTTGCTGAGAGTTCCGGGGTTGCTGGTGAAGACGCCGTGCTTGGCCTGAGCCGCGTTGGCGTTCAGGGCGCGCATGCCGCCGAGGAGAACGGTCATCTCCGGAACGGTCAGGGTCAACATGTTGGCGCGATCCACCAGCATCTCCGCGGGGGACATGTAGTTGCCCTCACCGTAGTAGTTGCGGAACGCGTCGGCCTTGGGCTCGAGCGCCGCGAACGTGGACGGATCGGTCTGCTCCTGCGAGGCGTCCATACGACCAGGGGTGAAAGGAACGTTCGCGGTGTAACCGCCGCTCTTGGCCGCCTGCTCCACCGCGGCCGCGCCGCCGAGCACGATCAGGTCGGCCAGGGAGACCTTCTTGCCGCCTGCCGCCGCCGCGTTGAACTCCTTCTGAATGTCCTCGAGGCGCTTCAGTACCTGAGCAAGTTCGGTCGGATTGTTGACCGCCCAATCCTTCTGCGGAGCGAGGCGAACTCGCGCGCCGTTGGCCCCGCCGCGCATGTCAGTGCCGCGGAACGAGGACGCGGAAGCCCAGGCGGTGCGAACCAGCTCCGGCGCCGACGCGCCGGACTTGAGGATCCGGCTCTTGAGGCTCGCGATGTCCGCGGCGTCGATCAGCTTGTGATTCACGGCGGGAACCACGTCCTGCCAGATCAGGGCTTCGGCGGGAACTTCCGTGCCCACGTAACGCGTGCGCGGACCCATGTCGCGGTGGGTCAGCTTGAACCAGGCCTTTGCGAAGGCGGTCTCGAACTCCGCGGGGTTTTCCTGGAAGCGCTTGGTGATCTTCTGGTAGCTCGGGTCGACCTTGAGCGCCAGGTCGGTGGTGAACATGATCGGTGAGTTGCGCTTGCCCGCCTCATGAGCATCGGGCACCAGGTTCGCGGCCGCCCCGTCCTTCGGAATCCACTGCGTCGCGCCGGCCGGGCTCTTCGACTGTACCCACTCGAAGCCGAGCAGGTGGTTCAGGTACTGCATCGTCCAACGGGTCGGGTTCGCAGTCCAGGCGCCTTCGAGGCCGCTGGTGATGGTATCGACTCCCGCTCCCTTGCCGCACGTGCTCTTCCAGCCGAAGCCCTGCTCTTCAAGACCGGCAGCCGCGGGCTCAGCGCCAACGCACTTGGAGGGGTTGGATTTTCCGTGGGCCTTGCCGAAGGTGTGACCGCCGGCGATGAGGGCCACAGTCTCTTCGTCGTTCATGGCCATGCGGCCGAACGTCTCGCGGATGTCCTTGGCCGCGGCGAGAGGATCAGGGTTTCCACCCGGGCCCTCCGGATTCACGTAGATGAGTCCCATCTGCACCGCGGCCAGGGGGTTGTCGAGCTTGCGATCACCCTTGTAGCGTGCGTCGGCCAGCCACTTCTGCTCCGAACCCCAGTAGACGAGGTCCGCTTCCCAGTCGTCGGTGCGACCACCGGCGAAGCCGAAGGTCTTGAAGCCCATCGACTCGAGAGCGACGTTGCCGGTCAGCACCATCAGGTCGGCCCAGGAGATGCGGCTCCCGTACTTCTGCTTGATGGGCCAGAGCAGGCGCCGCGCCTTGTCGAGGTTGGCGTTGTCGGGCCAGCTGTTCAGCGGCTCGAAGCGCTGCTGGCCGCCGCCGGCGCCGCCGCGGCCATCGGCCACGCGGTAGGTGCCGGCGCTGTGCCAGGCCATGCGGATGAAGAACGGACCATAGTGCCCCCAGTCGGCGGGCCACCAGTCCTGCGAGGTCTTCATGACCTTTTCGATGTCGGCCTTCACCGCCTTGATGTCGAGCTTCTTGAACTCTTCGGCGTAGTTGAACTTCGGGTCGAGAGGATTGGAGGCGGCGGCGTGCTGGCGCAGGGGCGCCAGATCAAGCCGCTCCGGCCACCAGAACTGGTTCGACATGGTCTTGAGATCAGCGGAGGCCTTCGCAGAGGTGATATCGGCCCCGGTGGCATGCGCCTGGGCGTAGACCGGGCTGGTCGCGAGTGCCGCGATGGCCAGGGTGAGAGCTTTCTTCAACATGTGTGTATGCGTGTCCTTGTGGTTTAGAGGGAAAGGTCGAGATCAGGGGCCAGTGTAGGAAGTCGCGGGGATGCCGGTCCAAGGCTTACTGCTCATCTCTCCCATAGGCATTGCCTATAACTCGGGCGAGCCCTCCCGTCCGCTGCTACCATCGGACCCAATGAAGACCCGCCCATGGTGATGGTCCCCGTGAAACCGCCCGCCCGGTTTGACGAGGTCGCGCGGATCCTCAACCTCGCCGCCCTGATGCCCGGGCGGCGGGATCGACCCCGCCCCGGTGATCTCGAAGGTCCCTATGACGTCTGGTTCGATGGCGGCGCCTGCCGCTATCTCACCAGCCTCAATCGTTTCGATTTCGCCGACGGAGCAAGCGCGTGGTTGTCTACGGTGAGCCTGGCTCTGAAGGGCGCGGTCACTCTGGCCTCAGGGGAGACTGTGTCCTTTGTGCAGGAGACGCCAAGAACTGATCTCTGCGTTTTCTGCGGGGGCGATCTCGCGGAGGGCGGAACCTTCAAACAGACGCCGCGCGGACCGGCCCATGTCGGGTGCGGCTGAATATCAACGAGGAGAAGGCGACATGACGCTCAACATCGACGGCGTGCTTCGGTTCGAAGCCGACGCTCACGGACTCTCGCGGTTCGTGATCACCAACAAGTTCGCGGAAGCGGAGATCTATCTGCTGGGCGGGCAGGTCACCAGGTTCAGGCCCACCGGTCAGGAGCCGGTGCTCTGGCTCAGTTCGTTGAGCGCCTTCGAACAGGGCAAAGCCATCCGCGGCGGCGTGCCCATCTGCTGGCCCTGGTTCGGTCCTCATCCCTCGCGGTCCGACCTGCCCGCGCATGGCCTGGCCCGCACCCGCGAATGGAAGCCCCTCGACGCAGCCCAGCTTTCCGATGGGCGGACACGGCTGCGCCTCAGCCTCGTCGATGACGAGCAAACACGCGCGGTGTGGCCGCACGGCTTCGACCTCACCTTGAGCGTCACCGTGGGCTCCGCCCTGCATCTCGAGCTGATCAGCACCAACAACGGGGATGGTCCACTCGCCTATGCCGACGCCCTGCACACGTACCTGCACGTGGGCGATGTGCGCCAGGTCTCCGTGGAGGGTCTCGACGGCAAGGCCTTCTCCCACTCCACTCGCCACTACCGGGGCGTGCAGTCGGGACCGGTGACCTTCGATGGCGGCGAGGTGAACAACATCTACCTGCCGAGCCGAGGGGCGGTCCGGGTGATCGATCCTGTTCTGAAGCGGACCATTGAAGTGTCGAAGTCGGGGAGCCTCGCCACCGTGGTGTGGAATCCCGGGGCAGACGGGGGCGCGGCCATGAAAGACGTGCGAGGCGAGTGGGCCGAGTTCGTCTGCGTCGAAGCCGCAACCTGCGCGGATGCCCGGATTGTCCTGCTCCCAGGTGTGTCCCATGCAACCTCTCAGACCCTCGTGATCGCCGACACCAACTGAGGTTGACAGGATTCCGCTGTGCCGTCGATACTCGCGGCGGTTACTCATGGCTGAAGGCAAACGTCTGGCGCCGGTCAAGAAGAAGGGCCTGGTGCTCCAGAATCTGGGCGATGAGGTGATCGTCTACGACCCCGTGTCGCATCGGGCCCACGCCTTGAACCGGACGGCGGCTCTGGTCTTCGAACAGCTCGACGGGAAGCACGACATCGACGCGGTGGCGCGCCATGTGGGCCGGGCTCTCGAAAAACCCCCTCAGAGGGCTCTCGTGACCGCCGCGGTCAATGAACTGGCCGCGGCCAGCCTTCTGGCGACGCCGGTTGACGCCCTGCCTCGCCGCGCCATGCTCCGCGGACTGGCCGCGGGCTTGACGCCGCTTGTAATCAGCGTGGCCGTCCCCGCGGCTGGGGCGGCGGGAAGTTGCCTGAATGAGTTGGCAACGTGTGTTGAGACGGCAGAGTGCTGCGTCGGGCTTATCTGCCAGTCCTTGGGTTACGGGTACGGCTCCGAGTGTCAAGAGATCCCGCTCCCGCCCGTCACCTGAACGGGAGAGGCTAGGGGTTTCGACGCTCACGCACGCGCAGGCTGAGGTGGGCGAAGAATCGGGCGTGCTCCAGATAGACCGGGTTCGTGGGGTCGAGCCTCAAGGCGATGTCGTGATGGAATCGCGCCTCGCCATGCCGCCCCAGCCAGAACAAGGACCAATAGAGAATCGCGTGTGGCCCGGCGTGCAAGTCATCCTCCATTTCGGTGGCGCCCACACGGGCGGGGATGGCCAGGGCGGCCGTCGCGAAGGAAGCCGCGCCCTGAAAGTTTGAGGCGGCAAGGAAATGGCGACCAATCTGCAGGAAGGGCTGGCGCCTTCCCGGATCGCGTCGCGCCGCCCTGAACAATAGATCGAGGTCCAGCCGTCCTTCGAGATGGGCCCGGCAGGCCGCGGCGGCAGCGAGGCTGACCGAGCGCACGGCCGGCGGCGCCTCGTCGCGATCGAGATCGAGGAAGATGGCGAGGGCCGACCGGAGGTGTCCGCGGGCCGCCAGTTCATGGCCGAGGATCAGTCGGCGATGCAGCGATGGGGGCGAGGACAGGACGTCGAGAGCAGCGCCGGCGAGTTGATAGGCCCGGACCCTTGTCTCGTCCGAATAGTGGGTCACCCGCAACTCGGCGCGGGGCAACAGCGCCTTTCGGAGCGGGGCCTCGGAATCCCGCGGGCCCGCATAGTTGTGGGCGCGCCCCAGCCATTGAACGGCGCGGCGGTCGTGAAAATAGTCGCGGACCTCGAGTCTCCAGGCCCGGCGATGAAGGCGGCGAGTCTCGAAGTAGAAAACCTGCGCGTCTTCCGCGCGCACCCGTCGGTCGAGGGCGGTGATGTCCATCGCGTCCACGACATCTCGCCCGTCGACCCCGACGTGAAATGGATTCCGGGCAAGACTCGCGGCGCGGTTTCGCGCGGCCGCGAAGTCGAAGATCCGCGCGCCCTCGGGGACGAACGGGCCTTCGCCCTCGCGCGCGAATTTTTCATGGAAACGCCTCCACTGGGCCGCGGTCAGTGCGGTGTCGAAGCAATGGGGCTCGCTCACCACCACGCAACCCGCCTCTTTCGCGAGCCTCACGGTGTCGTCGTCGCTGCCGGTGTCGAGGATCAGCACTTCCCCGCCGCGCGCGCGGAATTCCGCGAGCGATTCAAGAAGGCGCGGCAGGCCCTCGCTCTCGTTCCGCACCACGGTCACCACGGAGAAGGAGGGAACGCCCTGGCGCACCGTGGCCCGGCTTCGAGGAGAGCGGGGGAGCGCCGCGGCCGACACCTTGGGCGGGGGCGCGGCGAACTCGTCGACATAGCGGGCGTGAATCGGATGTGCGGGGTCGAGCGCGCGACACTCTTCGAAATGAGGCCGGGCCTCGTCCTTGCGCCCAAGGGACAGCAAGGCCCGGTAGAGGACGCCGTGGAGCACGGCGGGAGCATCAAGAGGCGAGGGGTTCGGTCCGGGTTCTATCGGTATGGCAAGACCTGCTTCGGCGAACGAAATCGCTGATTGCATGTCGCCGCTCTCGAAACAATGAACGGCGAGGCGAATCCACGGACCCCGCTGCCCGGGGTTTTGCAGGGCCGCCTGCCGCATTCCTGCTTCGATGTCCTCCGCTCTGGCCCTGATGGCCACGCGGGGAGCCGCCTTTCGAGTTCGACGGGTGGCCATCAAGCCGCAGGGCTCCGCTCGATCAACTTCACGATGAGCTTCGCGGTCTCGCGCGCTTCGCCCCGCGGTCCTTTGAGGACGGAGGCTCCCGCGAGGGCCCCGGTGATGGCCTTGAGGGAGGCCCGCGGCCGCCGACGCGCGGAAAGCGTGTGCTCTAAAACGCCCAGCGTAGCCGGCCCTGGGGCCAGAGTCGCGGGACGGAACCGACCGCCCGGCTTGTACGACGTGAGCACGACGAGCCGGATGGGAAGAGAGCCCCGGCCACAGGTAAAACCCAGGGACTCGGCCGTACGTGGCTCTCCAGCCTCGCGGGCGCCGGCGCAGCGAATCGAGAGTGGCTCGGCCCAGGGAAATACCCGACCGCGCGAGTCGAGCACCGCGAATTCGTCCGAGTAATACGTGCCGCCCGCCTCCACCAGGGCGCGAGTGAGCGTGGTTTTCCCGGCGAGGCTCTTCCCCGGCACCATCACCGCACCGTTTTCGAAACCGACCACCCCCGCGTGCACAAACACGCGCCGCCTCGCGTTCTCGCCGATCAGGATGCTCAGATCGCGCGCAAAAGCGCGCCGGATGGCGTCGAGGCCCTGCGACCGGGCGATGCGGGTCTCGCCCCGATACAGCTGATGCGACAGCGGCGCCCGTCCCAAGGCGCTCGGCTCTGCGAGGGCGAGCGAGTAGAGAGCATCAACCCGGGTGGCGCGCGCGCGGGTGGGCCGCGCCGCCCGTGGCAGCGCGGCTTGAAGAACCGCAAGCCCCGCGGCCTCCGAGGCGCGCAGGAGCACCCGCACGCCGCAGCAGACCGCGCGGCTCTCTACTTGATGCAGACGGCTCGGACCTGCTTGGCGTCGGTTCGGCCGCTGACCGCCTTCATCAGACCGTCCTGGAGCAGTGTGCGCATGCCGTCCTTGAGGGCCTGGTTGCGCATCGCTTCGACCGTTGCTTTCTTCTGGATGAGCCGCTTCATCTCGTCGGTGGCCACGAGCAGTTCGTGGATGCCCACGCGGCCCTTGTAGCCGCCGCCGCCGCACTTCGGGCAACCCTTGGGCCGATGGAAGGTGTGGCCGGGCGGCGCATTCAACTCGGGCCAGAACTCCTCGCCATAAGCCTCGACGATGCCGTCGTATTCCAGCTTCTCCGCCACGTAGGGTTCCTTGCATTCGCCGCACAGGGTGCGGACCAGGCGCTGGGCCATGATCCCGAGCAGGGCATCCGCGAAGTTGAAGGGATCGATGTCCATGTCCATCAGACGGGTGATGGTTTCCGGCGCGGAGTTGGTGTGCAGGGTGGAGAGAACCATGTGGCCGGTGAGCGAGGCTTCGATGCCGGTGGCCGCGGTTTCATGGTCGCGCATTTCACCGACCATGATGATGTCGGGGTCGGCGCGCAGGAAAGCCTTCATGGCCATGGCGAAGGTGAAGCCGATCTTGGGAAACACCTGCACCTGGCGCAGCCCGTACTGCGTGATTTCAACCGGGTCCTCGGCGGTCCAGATCTTCATGTCGACGGTGTTGATGAACCCGAGACAGGAATGCAGCGTGGTGGTTTTACCGGAACCGGTGGGGCCCACGACCAGGGCGATGCCATAAGGCTTGCCCAGGAGAGTCTGCATCTCCTTGAGATTCCGGTCGGAGAAGCCCATCTTCTCCATGGGAAGAGGCTTGCTGGCCGCGAGGATACGCATGACGATGTCCTCGTTGCCGCCCGAGGTCGGGATGGTGGCCACGCGGAGCTCGATCACGCCCATGGGTCCCTTGAACCGGATCTTTCCGTCCTGGGGCTTGCGGCGCTCGGAGATATCGAGCTTGGACATGATCTTGTAGCGCTGGACCAGGGCGTTCCTGTGCGCGGGCGGCACCTCGAGATGCTTCATGCAGTCGCCGTCAATGCGGAAGCGGATGACCGTGGGCTGCTGCTTGCCGTAGGGCTCGATGTGGATATCCGACGTGCCCTTGTTGTAGGCCTCGATGATGATCTTGTTGGCCAGCTTCACGATGGCGGTATCCGACTCGTCCGCCTCGGCCTCGCCGGGCGCTCCGGCCTCCTCGCCCTCGAGTTCACCTTCTTCACCTGAGCCCAACTCGGTAATGATGCTCGCAAGGTCGGCGGTCTCGTCGACGCTGGGACCCGTCCCCGCGGCCCCTCCCACGCCGTAGCTCGCCGACAGGTACTGCATGATGTCGTCCTTCAGGGCGACCAGGAATTCGTGGCGGGGCGAGAGGTTCATCGCCTTGATGGCGTCGCAGCGGGTCAGGTCGTAAGGGTCCTCGACAGCCACGAAGAGTGTGCCCTCGCGCTTCTCGATGGGAGCGGAGATGTTCTTCTTCAGGAAGTCGATGGTCAGGCGGCCTTTGATGTCTTCGGGCATCAGATAGCCCTCGGGGGGCGCCCAGAACTTGCAGTTGAAGAACTGGGCCATGGCCTTGCCGAGTTCCTCTTTGGGGACCTTGAAGTCGTCCATGAGGATCTTGGACACGTCGACCTGGTTGACCCGGGCCTTGGTGACCGCGGCCTCGATGTCCTTCTCCGAGACCACACCCTTGTCGACCAGCGCTCCGTACTTGGTGGGCTTGGAGCTGCGGGCGGCGCGATGCTGGTTGTAGAAGGCGATGCCGAGGATCTTCGCCAGCTCTTCAGATGCCTCTTCGTCTTTGGGGCCGAAGCCGGTGCCGCCGCGCTTGTTGATGAGCTGGAGAACGCCCAGGAGGTACTTCTCGAAGACGATGGGACAGGCGAGGACCTGGGTGGTTCGGTAGCCCGTGGTCTTGTCCCAGCGCGCATCGAACTTGAGATTGGGATGGAGTTTGGCCAGTTCGGTGGGGTCGTAGGCGTTGCGGATGTTGATGGTCTTGCGGGACAGCGCGGTGAAGCCGGCGATCGACCCGAACGTCTTGGGAACGCGAATCTCCTTGACGTCCGTCCCCGCCTTGAACATAGAGAACAGCTCCTGGTTCTTGGTATCCAGGGCGAAGATGGTCACACGATCGGCGTCCACCAGGTCGAGAATCTTGTCCTTGACCTCGACCAGAATGTCCTGAATGCTGTTCGCCGAATTCAGCGCATGCGCGATCTCGATCAGCCGCTTGCGGTAGGAGACCTCTCGGGACGTGGTGTCCGACGTTCGGGTTGACATGGGAAGCGTGTGCTCCTTCTTGACTCGACTTTTGCCGCGCGCGAGGCCTTCGACTCTCCAGGGTTTCGCTCAGGAGAAAGGACCACTTGAAGGGCAAGGATAGGCACCCGCCACGCGGGGCGTCAATACTCGGAGGGTCTGGGGAGCCTCCTGGCGGACTGGTGAATCACCTTCTTCGGGCTGGAAATCTTAATTGAATAAAAATAAGAACTAATTGCAGGCTATTTAAGTTAGAGTTCCAGTTGCCATTATTTAAGGAGACCATTTATGCCTACCAGCCCCCTTCGCGACTTCCTGGAAATTCCCTACGACCAGCTCGAGGAAATGAACCTTGAGGTGAAAGCCGAACGTCTGGCGCGGGTCTCCGCCTCGAAGATCCGCGAGAAGCGCCTGCGCTACCTTAAAGACGAGAAGCGGATCAAGGCGGTGACGGTCTGCTTCACCGACCTCGAGGGCCGGCTGCACATGCTGGACTACGACAAGAAGTTCCTGCTCGGCTCGGCCGACAACCTGACCTTCGACGGGTCCTCCGTCCGCGGCTTCACCGCTCAGCAGGAGTCGGATCTGCGCCTGGTCATCGACTGGCCCGCCTTCTACTGGCTGCCCGCCGACGTCTTCGGTCCGGGCAAGGTGCTGGTCTTCGGCGAAGTCCTCAGCCGCGACGGCGAGCCCTACCCGGGCGACATGCGTGCCTCCCTCAAGGCCTACGCCAACCGGCTATTCGAAAAGGACGGCATGGTCTGCAACGCCGCCAACGAAATCGAGGGCTTCCTGTTCAAGGGCCGAGACGCCGAGCGCCGGTACCACGAGACGGGCTCCTTCGAGTTCATCTCCACCGGCGGCTACTACCACTCGCTGCCCGGCGATGCGCTCCGCCGCTTCATCGACCACGCGGCCGAAGTCCAACGCGCCATGGGCTTCGGGAACGAGAAGGACCACCCCGAGGTGGCTCCGTCCCAGTTCGAGATGAACTATTCCTACACAGAGGCGGTGATCGCCTCCGACCAGGTCCAGCTCTACAAGCTCCTTTGCCGCCAGGTGGCCCAGAACTTCGACATGACCGCCTCATTCCTGCCCAAGCCGGTGACCGGGGTGAATGGAAACGGCATGCACACGAACCTCTCAGTGGCGAAGAAGGGCAAGAATCTCTTTTACGACGCCAAGGGGCCGGACATGTTGTCGAAGGCGGGCTGGGACTTCGTCGACCGCATCCTCACGAGCGCCAACGACATCTGCCTGATGTTGAACTCGTCGGTCAACGCCTACCGTCGCCTCGATCCCCACTACGAGGCCCCGAACCAGATCAAGGCCTCCGCCAACAACCGCGGGGCCATGATCCGCATCCCCTTGGGCAACGAGCGTTCCAAGCGGGTGGAAGTCCGCTCGGTGGCTCCCGATTCGAACCCCTACCTCGCGATCTACGCCATGCTCCGCGCCGGCCTCGAAGGCCCGGTGTCGGAGAAGGACGACGATCGCAAGGAGCGCACCCGCTTCCTCCCCGACAACATCTACGACGCCATCCGCCTTTTCAAGGGCAGCGAATTCACCAAGAAGCTCGTGGGCGAGGACGTGGCCGCCAAGTTCGCCGAGCTGAAGCTGCTCCAGGCCGAGCGCTGCCCCAAGGCTCTCGGCTCGCTGATCAAGACCGCGGAGATCCAATTCCACCACGAAGTCACCAACCAATACCTTTGGAGCCAGTTCTGATTTGTAGGGTACCCCTTGTCAAGGAGGAGGACGGCGTCCCGAAGGCCCAGGACATGATTCGGCGCCTTGTTGAGGGCCACGAGACCGTGGCACGGACCTCGCGCGAGATCTTCAAGACCGCCGAGAATGCCGGCGACCAGCCGACTTGCGATCTGCTTACCCAGCGAATGCAGGTCCACGAGAAGACCGCCTGGATGCTCCGAAGCCTGCTCGAGTAGCTGTCGACGCTTCAGCGGATTCTGCGCGGCGATCCCGCGCGAGCGCACGATCTGCGAAGCGCGCGAGGCCGGGGCCGATTCAAGCCAGGGTTTCACCCGGCGCAGGCTTCTCCCTGACTACTCGCACAATGGCGTAGGCCGTCAGGCCCACACACAACACGAAGACGGCCAGGAAGAGGGCCAGGGGCCCCCACTGGGTAGCGATGGTGACCTGCTCGTCGGCTCGGAAGGGTGCCAGGTAGATGTCTCGCAGTTGATGGCGCGTGACCACCATGAACACAATGGTCGCGGCGATCAGCCCGGAAATGCGTCGAACCTCCTTCGACTGGGCGAGTGGATTCGTGATCCGCGACAGCGCCACCAGCATGAAGACTCCGAGCAGTATGCCTGCGGTCAGCGGAATCATGGTGGCCGCGCCGCCCCGCATGAAGGGGATGAGCACATCCCTCGGCAGGGCGAGGAGAAGCCAGAATCCATCGGCGAGGTTGAGGGCGGTGGCGATGAAGGCCGCGCGCAGTCCGAAACGGGCCATGTCGATCCGCGATTCGGGATCGTCCGCGGCTGCGGCCGCCTTCCGCGTGCCCACATAGGCGAGGGCCACCCCGGCCATGGCGACCGCCGAGAAGACGAAATGCAGAACCCGCGGCGCGAAGGTTGGATCCATAAGCGCGGCGCTCGTCTGTTGCGCCACCGATTCCCAGCGCCCGGGTTGCAGGTGCAGCACATTGATGGCGACCTGAATCGCCGCGATGACGAAGAAACCCACCGCTTCGACCATCAACAGGCCGCGCACGCTCTTGCCCCCCAGCAAGCGGTGCTTCGCGATGTAGTTCAGGTAATACGCAAGGGTGAGGATCCCCAGCATGGAGAACCACCACCACGCGAGCAGAATCGTCGCGGTGTAGAAGAACCGGCCGAACAGCACCTGCATGAACAGCAGCGGGGCGATGCCGAAGGTGATCGCGAAGGAGATGGCCCAGCCGTTGGCCTCAACGAAGAAGCGCTGGGTCTCTCTCTCGCCCTTGCGGCCGCGGCCCACCAGAGCGGCGAGGAGCGAACCGCCCATCACCATGTTCACGAAGACGAGGTGAACGAGGAAGGTCACCAGCCAGAGCGCATGGAACAGCCACGGAGGCCCCGGGAGCGGCGCTGGATCGATGGCGGGAATCAGGTTAGCGGGCATGGGAGACCTCCACCGTCTGCGGGGGCTTGAGGCTCACGAGGTAAGCCTTGAGCGCGTCGATTTCCTGGGCGGTTCCGACCAGAGGGGGCATAGCGGGATAGTCGAGTTTCTGAGTGGCGACGTGGCCTCGCTCCGTGTGCTGTCCGGAGATGTATCCCTGGCCCTGGTCGTGAAGGACTTCGAGAATGAGCCCGATCGTGTCTTCATCCGGTGCTGCCACGGTCTGTCGCATGGACAAGTAGCCGTCAATGGTGTGGCAGGACTCGCACTGGGCGCGGTAGACGGCGCGGCCCATGGAGACGGGCGACCCGTCGCTTTCTCTCGCCGCCCACGTCGCCTTGCTCAGGATGCCGCGTTCATTCAGGCCGGCGATCTCGCTCACCAGGATGCCGTTCGAGAACATGAAGTCACGAATGACGAACGGTTTCCGGACGCCTTCGCGCACCCGTTCTTGAGCGCCGAAGAAGCTGAAGGCGGCGAGAAGCGCCACCACCGCCACCGGCCATCGCTGAACCCGCGGAACCACCCACGCGAAGACAGCGAGCGCCAGGAAAGCGGCAAGCGACCAAAGGGCCAGACCGCGCGTGTCGCCGAGCGCCGCTATCAGCGGGGATTCGCCGAGGAAGATCACGCGGACAGACTCCGGTAACGCGGACTCCCAGTAGCGATAGCCGCCGTAGGCGATGGCGCCACCCGCCACCTCGAACCCGGCCATGAGGCGCGCCAGGCCCGCTCGCGCCGCTTTGTCCGGCTCTCGAAGGGCGGCGAACATCATGTAGGCGCCGGCCAGGAGAAGGCAGATCCCGGTGCGCATCACCAGGCCGGGAAGGTAGGTCGGATTGAAGATGCCATCCCAGAACGAGTGGGTCTCGATCCAGCTCCCCGGGGTCAGCATGAACGAGATGATTCCCTGAATGATGACGAGGGACATGTAGGCGGCGAAGGCGTACAGCCAGATCAGGAGCAGGTGGGTGCGCGGGCGGACCTTGTCCCAGGTCGCGTGGTACAGAAGCGCCGTCGCCACTTCGAGGATGAAGAAGCCCCACTCGGCGGCCCAGCCCCACACGAAGTTGTGGATGAGAACGGAAGTGGCGGCGGGCTGCACCAGTCCGATCGTGACCCAGATGCCGACGCCCGAGATCGCACCGAATACGGTGGAGACGAGGATCAGCATCAAAGAGCTTCTCCTTGCGAGGTTGCGCAGCGCCTGGTCGTTTCGGCGCACGCCCAACGTTTCTACGATGGCGATGGCGAGGCCACCCCCGACCGCGAAGTGTGAAACCCAGACGTGGGTGATGGCCACGAGGCCGATCAACACGCCTCCCCCGATAGACAGGTCCCATATCGGATAGTCCATTTGCAGTCTCCTCAGCTCAGGTTGGTCGGGCTCTGAATTACACTCGAAACATGAAAGCCGCGTCGGATTCGCCCGAGGCCTTCAAGGCGTTCCTCGCCGATCATCCCGACTACGAGACGACCATGGCGCTCGATGCGCTTCGGGAACGGGAGTTCGCGCGGCTCGACGAGCAGGGCCAGGTCTACATCGACTACACGGGGAGCGGACTCTACGGAGTTTCCCAGGTCCGGCGGCACGCGGAAGCGCTGGTTGGCCAGGTTCTCGGCAATCCCCACTCGGAGAGTCCCGCTTCGCGACTGAGCACCACACTCGTCGAAGGGTGCCGCCGCCGGGTTCTCGACTACTTCCGGGCGGACCCTCAGGAATACTCCGTGGTCTTCACCGCGAACGCCTCCCACGCGCTCAAACTGGTCGGCGAGTCCTATCCCTTCGGGCCGGGCAATACCTTCCTTCTCACCTTCGACAACCACAACTCCGTGAATGGGATTCGCGAGTTCGACCGGCTGCGGGGCGCGAAAACGATGTACGTGCCTATGGTGCCGCCGGAACTGCGAGTGGATGATGCGGTACTGGACCAGCACCTTGCCAGGGCGGACCCCGCGGCGCATAACCTGTTCGCCTATCCGGCCCAATCGAATTTCTCCGGCGTCCAGCATCCGCTCGAGTGGATCGAAAGGGCCCAGTCGAAGGGTTTCGATGTTCTCCTTGACGCCGCCGCTTTCGTGCCCACCAATCGCCTTGATCTGTCCCGCTATCACCCCGACTTCGTGGCTCTGTCCTTTTACAAGATGTTCGGCTACCCCACAGGAGTGGGGGCCCTGATCGCCCGGAAAAGCGCTCTCCAGAAGCTGCTGCGGCCCTGGTTCGCCGGTGGCACCATCGAGGCCGCCTCGGTTCAGGCCGATCGCTTCGTCTTCACCACGGGCGCCGCGGGTTTCGAGGATGGAACCCTGGACTTCGCCAGCATCCCCGCGATCGAACTGGGTCTTGATCTGATCGAATCGGTCGGTCTCGATGCGATTCACAGTCGGGTGATGGCGCTCACGGCCTGGACCATCGACCGCCTGATCGAGATGACCCATGCGAACGGAAAACCCCTGGTTCGTCTCTACGGCCCGCCGCACGCGGATCGTCGCGGGGGCACGCTGGCCTTCAACTTCTACGATGCCGAGGAACACATCGTCGACCACCGTGAGGTCGAGCGCCGGGCGGTGGCGCGCAACATCTCTCTGCGCTCGGGCTGCTTCTGCAATCCAGGTGCTGGGGAATTGGCGCTGGGTCTTTCGCGGGGGGAACTCGAGAAGTGTTTCGCGAAGAGCCCGCGCATGACCCGGGACGACCTTCGTTTGTGCATCGATCCCAAAGCCACCGGGGCGGTGCGGATCTCCTTCGGTCTCGCCAGCAACTTCACGGACGCCCGCGCGTTCGTCGACTTCGCGGCCGGGTTCACGGCGGGCCACTAGGTCAGGCACAGGGTACCGCAGTCGCCGACGATCTGATTCACCTGCGTCGCCGCTACTTGGATCCCTGGACGATGGCGCCGAGGACGGCAGACTTCTCGATCGCCTTAGTGCAGAAGAACCAGTCGTGACAGGTGACGCCCTTCTCCTGACCCTCCATGCGGTCTTTCGCGACGCCGCACGAGCCGGCGGGTGGAACGATCACGTCGTCGCCGGGACGCCAGTCGGCCGGGGTGGCGACCGAGAAAGCGTCGGCGGTTTTCAGGGCCTGCACCACGCGGATCAGTTCGTCGAAGTTACGGCCGAGGCTCAGCGGGTAGTAGATGATCGTGCGGATCACACCATTGGGGTCGATGACGAACACCGCGCGCACGGCTTTGGTTGAACTCTCGCCGGGCTGGATCATCCCGTACTTCCGGGCGACCTCCATGGTGATGTCCTCGATGAGCGGGAAGGTCACCTCGATGTCCTTCATGCCCTTGTACTCGATCTTCTCCTTGATGGTGCGCAGCCAGGCGATGTGGCTGTAGAGCCCGTCAACCGAGAGGCCGACCAGCTTGCAGTCGAGCTCGGCGAACTTCGGTTCGAGCTTCGCGAAGGTCATGAACTCGGACGTGCACACCGGGGTGAAGTCCGCGGGATGACTGAAAAGAATGACCCAGTGCCCCGAATACTGGTCCGGGAAAGAAATCTCCCCCTGGGTGGTCACGGCCTTGAAGGCCGGGGCCTTCTCGCCGATGCGCGGCATGGTTTGCGGGCGGGTCTCGTTGGTTTCCATCTTGGCTCCTGTTTCCGTGGTTCGTCCACTGCAAAGGAAGCGCCGGAGGTCCGTCGCACTGCAACCACCGCCTTCAATCGTTGGAGCCACTATCGCGAGAAAGGGTTCACAAATCTTCCTCGAGGCCGCTTCGCTCTCGTCCTCGCGGGCCACGGCTACAATCCTGATCAAGGATCAAATGGCCGGCCACCTCTCGAAGCCCTTGGCCGCGCTGCCCAGGCGGCTCTTTGACGCTCTGACCAGCGAAATGGGGGGGGGGGNNGGGGGGGGGGGGACGAGAGCGTGCTGCTGGTCACCCGACCCTCGCCGCGCTACGCCTGGGGGGATGGCGAGGTCGACATGGCGGAATCGGTGCGCGCCCGCGCCATGCTCGCCGTCGTACGCGTCGTCCTTGCCGGACCGGTGGCCGCCTGCTTTCCGTGCCCGACGCGGAGAACGTAGCGGCGACGGGTGCGCGAGGCGGCTCGAGCGCTGTTTCCAACCCCCTCGCTGACTGGGACGGCTCGCCGCGGCGCGATCAACTGAACGCTCTAGTCGGCGTCCACTCCCGAAGAGGGCGGGCGCGGCTTTCGGACTCGAAGTGCGCTTGTCGGGATCACCGCGACGACATCTTTACGCCGGGGACGGAAGTGGCGGTATAGAAACGCGACGGCGAGGGCGACGATCACCGCCACCACCACGTCCTGCCACCCGATGTTCATACCCCGATCCCCAGCGCGTGGCCGGTCTGGTAAAGGATCAGCGTCACCACGTAGGCGAGCACGGTCATGTAGGTGAAGAGAAACACCGGCCACTTCCACGAGCGCGATTCGCGAGCGACCACACCCAGTGTACTCATGCACTGACAGGCCAGCACGAAGAAGACCATAAGACAGACGCCGCTGAGCGGCGTGAGCAAGCGACGCCCGTCGGGCCACGTGGCGTGTTTCAGGGCCTCACGCAGCGATTCGTTGCTCTCGTCGGCATCGGCGATGTCGAAGACGATGCCCAGGGTCGACACGAACACCTCGCGCGCGGCGAAGGCTCCGAGAATGCCGATGCCGATCCGCCAGTCGAACCCCAGGGGCTCGAGCGCGGGCTCGAGGACATGGCCGAGGCGTCCGGCGACACTCTCACGAAGTCGCTGCCCGGCCTCGGCGGAGGCGAGTTCGGCACGGCGGGTCTCCAGCGCTTCCCCGCTCAGGGTCGCGGCAGCCTCGGCCTGTCGGGCCACGAACGTCTCGGTGGTCTCCGCAAGACGCGGGTAGGACAACAGCACCCAGAGGATGATGGTGAGCGACAGGATCACGGTTCCCGCTTCGACCAGGAACGAGCGCACCTGCTGGCCCACGTTCACCGCGAGGTTGCGGAAGAGCGGCCGTCGATAGGGAGGCAACTCGAGGATGAGCGTCGGCCTCGGCGCCTTGAGTACGGTGCGGCGGAGAACCGCGGCGGCGGAGAGAGCGGCGACCACCGATAGCGAGTACATCGAGAGAAGCACCAGAGCCCCCACCGAAAGCACTCCGAGAACCGGCGCCTCGCCGTTGAACACGGTGGCTACCACGAGCAGGTAGATGGGAAGACGGGCGCTGCACGAGGTGAACGGCAGCGCAAGCATGGTGATGAGGCGGTCCTTCCGGCTCTCGATGGTGCGCGTGGCCATCACCGCCGGTATGGCGCAGGCAAAGCCCGACAACATCGGCACGAAGGCCTTGCCGTGGAGGCCGACGCCTCCCATGACCCGGTCGATCACAAAGGCCACGCGGGCGAGGTAGCCCGAATCCTCGAGAAAACCGATAAAGAGGAACAGCAACGCGATCTGCGGCACGAACACCACGACATTACCGACCCCGGCGACGATGCCCTGGCTCAGCAGACTGGCGAGAGGACCCTCGGGAAGAGTGGCGGCGATCCATCCCTGGACGGCGCCGACGGCACTCTCGATCAGTGCCACCGCGGGTTCGGCTCCTGAGAACAGCGCCTGGAAGACGGTCAACATCACGATGACAAAAACAACGAGTCCGGCCACCGGATGCGTGAGCACGGCGTCGATCCGCTCGGTGCGGGCGTTCACGGGCACGGGTCCGCAGACCCCGTCGAGGACGCGGTCGATGAGGCGATAGCGGGACTCGACGATGGCGAGGTCGAGGTCGGCCCCACGGCGCTCGGCGCGACTGCGAGCCAACGCGACAGCCTCGCGGACCGCGCCAGGGACCCGTGGCAGCTCATCGTCCCCCACCGAAAGCGCGGCCCACAAGACCAAGGCCCGCGCCTCGGCGTCGGAGCGCGGAGCGAGAGTTGAGGTCACGGCGGCCGCGATGGGGGCAAGGTCCTCTTCCACCTCGTGAGCCAGCGGGGTTTGGACGCGCGGCTGGTGTGCCGCGCCCGGGGCCAGGGCCGCGGCCAGCGCCTTGAGCAGCCGTTCATGCCCTTCGCCGGTGGAAGCCACGATCTCCACGATGTCGACGCCCAGACGTTCGGCCAGCCGGACCGTGTCGAGGGCCAGGCCCGTGGAGCGGGCCTCGTCCACCATCGTCATGGCGATGATCGTGGGAACGCCGGTCTCCAGGACCTGGAGGGCGAGATAGAGGTTCCGCGCCAGCGCGCTTGCATCCGACACCACAACCACGGCATCGGCGCGGCGTCCCTGGCCGAGGAGCGCGTCCACCGCGATCTGCTCGTCGGGCGAGCGGGCCGACAGGGAATAGGTTCCGGGAAGATCGAGCACGTCGACCTGCCCTAAACCCTCGAGTCGCAGGGTCCCCGCGAACGGAGAGACGGTGACGCCTGGATAGTTCGCGACCTTCGCACGGGAACCGGTCAGCCGGTTGAAGAGCGTGGTCTTGCCGGAGTTCGGGTTCCCGGCGAGGAGGACGAGCGGCACGCTCATCAACAGGTCTCGCTAGACGGCCGGCTCAACTTCGATGAGCGCCGCTTCTTCACGTCGGATGGAGAGAGAGTAGTTCCGCAGGCGCAGTTCGATGGGGTCGCCGAGGGGAGCGCGACGAACCACGCGCACCCGCGTGCCCGGAAGCAGCCCCATCTCGAACAAGCGGCGCGCCGTGGCCCTTGGAAGGACCAGACGGCGAACAATGGCCGAGTTCCCGTCGGCGACCGCGGCTAGTGGAGTCGCCTCGAGCGCGATCAGAGGCGCGGTCACAGCGCTTTCAGCAAGGCTCAGCATCGGCGAATCGTATCATATGAAATCGGATTTCACTTTCAATAGGTCGTGGCCACGCCCTCCGCCTCGGATCGGGACTCTACTCTCGAAGGACCCGAGTCCGAGCGAAACGGCATCCCCAGAGGGTTGAGCGTCTCCTCGCGAGCCTCGTGACGCCCTCGGGGATCTCCCCGCGCTAGCGTAGGGTATGCCGGTGCCGGCGGGAACGAGGCGGGCCCGTGATGACGTTCTCCTTGAGACCCGCGCAAGTGGTCGACGCGACCGCAACTACTCGCCATCGGAGTCGCCTTCCCAGCCGCCGAAGTCCACCAGGGCGCGCCACGACCGCCCGCGGTCGTGGGAATTGACTCGCGGACCGCGCATGGTTCACTTACACTCCTACCTGATGCTGTTCCTACTAGTCCCGCCCCGCGCCAAATTCGCAATAGGCAGACTGGGATGCAGGTTAGGCAGGCCCGCCTCAACACCCGTTGTTCTATCCGCATGAACCGGATCACTTCGCTATTCGGCTTGCTGATGCTGAGCAGCTGCGTAGCTTCACCGCCCAAATCTACGCTGCCTGAAGCGGCTGCGATTGACGCTGAAGCTGCTCGCCTGATGAAGAGTGAAAACGTACAGGGCATGGCGCTTGCTGTCATCCAAGATGGCAAGGTCGTGCACGTCGCCGCTTACGGCCTCCGCACGCGCGGGCTTCCGCTGACCACAAGCACCATCATGTACGGCGCTTCGCTCACGAAGACAGCATTCACCTATATGCTTTTGCAACTGGTCGATGAAGGAAAGCTGGATCTGGACGCATCGGTGTCAGATCTACTGCCGCGTCCGCTGCCTGAATACGACAGTGAAGACTATGACTACACCGATCTCGCGGGAGATGAACGCTGGCGAGCCTTGACTCCCCGCATTCTTCTGACCCATACGTCCGGGTTCGCCAATTTCAGATGGCTCGAACCCGACAAAAAACTACGTTTCCACTCCAACCCCGGAACTCGCTACGGCTATTCGGGAGAAGGCTTTTACATCCTTCAGCTGATCTTGGAAAAGGGTCTCGGACTGGACGTGGGAAAGGAGATGCAGACCCGCGTCTTCGACCGCTTCAGCATGACGAGTACCAGCATGAAATGGCGGTCGGACTTCGGGGCGAATCTTGCGGATGGCCATCGACGCGATGGTTCCATCGAGCCGCATGATGAGCGCAGCAGTGTCAGCGCCGCGGGCTCGATGGATACATCCGTCGCCGATCAGGCGCTGTTGTGGGCCGGAATCGTGCGCGGCGATGGCGTCAGTGCCTCCTTGCGTGCAGAGATGATCAGGCCTCAGGCGCCGATTTCATCCGCCCATCAGTTTCCGTCGCTTGCCCCGGAAGTCAGTCCGAATATGAAAGGCATTGAACTCGCCGCCGGACTTGGCCTCGTCACATTTCGTGACACAAGCGGACCGGCATGGTTCAAGGGAGGTCACAACGATTCTACCGGCAATATGGTGATCTGCCTTGAAAGCAAAAAGCGTTGTGTCGTGATGTTGGCGAACGATGTTCGGGCAGAGCGAATCTATCGGGAGATGGCCCACTTCATCCTTGGAGACACCAAGATGCCATGGTCTTGGGAATACGAATGGCTTAATTCTTCGCATTGAGAAATGCCCTAACACTTCGGCGCATCCGACCGCCATCCCGCTACGCCCGCCATTGCCGGCTGATCTCAGGCATTCGGCGGCAGAAGCGAGTTGGCTCGCAACTTTGAGGACGATTTCATGCTTCGTTATACGTTGCCGGGCGTCGCACTACTTGCCGTCCTTTGCTGGCTGCCGCTGGCCGCCCACGCGAGGGAAGACGCCGTCAAGGTCACTCAGAATAGTCTCACCTCGCAGCAATACCTGCCACGCAAAGACTCGGTACGGGTCGCCAACCAACCGTACGAGCGGTATTTCACTGCCGACCGGTTCGGGCGTGAGATCACCTTCTACTTGTCCGCGGCGACGGCAGAACGAGGGCCCCTGCCGCTGGTTGTCTACATCCAGGGCTCGGGTTGCACATCGCACTTTAACGACTACAAAGGGAAGGTTGTGCCGGCAGGCGGCCATATCGTCGTACAGGAGGTGGCCGACGGCAAGGCACGGGTGCTCATCGTTGAGAAGCCAGGCGTCAAGTTCCTGGACCAGCCACACACCGAAGAAGAGCAAGCCGGAACGGCGGAGTTCCGCCGCGAACATACGCTCGAACGGTGGGCGGAAGCGGTCGAGGCCGCCATTCGCGCCGCCCGAGGTGTGCCTGGCGTCCAGCCCGGCAAGGTGTTGGTCATTGGCCATTCGGAAGGAGGGCTGGTTGCTTGCCGGGTCGCCCGCGAATTGCCGGAGCTCGTCACGCACGTCGCGTCCCTAGCGGGCGGCGGCCCAAGTCAACTGTTCGATCTCATCACGCTGACGCGAAAAGGGGCCTTTTTTCGCGAGGTCTCCGAGGATCCGGAGGTTCGCGTCGGGCATGTGCTCGAGAAATGGCGCGCCATCCAGGCCGATCCTCAAAGCACGGAGAAATCGTTCTTCGGTTTCGCATACCGCCGCTGGTCCTCCTTCCTGGCCTCTTCGCCGATGGAAGAGCTATCCACAGCTCGCGCCAAAATCTACCTCGCCCAGGGGGCGGACGATGATGCCGTCGATCCCGCATCGAGCGACGCCCTCGACGCCCATCTGCGCTCGAAGGGCAAGGAGTTGGTGTACGACCGCGTCGCAGGCGCGAACCACTCGTTTCGCATCAAGGACAGGCCGGGTGTTGACGGTTGGCAAGAGCAAATGGACCGAATCGTGAACTGGTTTCTCCGACCATGACCGTGTCCGAGGTGGTCTTTAGAAGGGAGATCGGCTCGGTGAAACCGTAGTCGGTGCGGGAAGGAAGCCGGGCCCCTTCACCACCACGAGGCCTCGCCCGCAAGGAAGAGATCGAATCGCTCTACCTGCGGCGCCACGCCCGCCCCGGCCTGGCACGCCCATTGCTGTCCAAGGGAGGTATGAGCGACTCCCCGACGCATGCTCTCTACCTGGCGGCGGTCGCGGGCGTCAGCGCCGCCTTCGGCTCCCTCGGCCGCGTCTTTCTCTGCGCCGACAAGGCATTCCGGGTCGTCCATGCGTCTTCACATCTCGACCGCCTGATCGGCACGGGCGCTTCGGACCAGGCGAGCGGGCAGTCCCTCGCCGAACTCCTGGGCGCTGATCTCTTCGGCCCCGCGGGGACGCTTCGCCAACTCCTGCTCGCGGGCGAACGGCGCGAAGGCTGGCGTTCGATGCTCACGGTGGGCAATGAGAGGCCGAGGCTCGTCTCGCTCACCGCCGCCCCCTTCCAATCCGATCCCGGGATGGTGTGCGATCCGAGAGTGGCCTACATCGTGGTGCTGCGCCCCGCAGAGGAAGAGCAGGCCGCCTCCGGAGTGACCGCTTTGTTCCCCGGTCTGATTGGCCGCTCTTCGGCGATGGAGAGAATCCTGCGTCTCGTCGAGAACCTCGAGCAGAGCGAGGCCACGGTGTTGCTGACCGGCGAAAGCGGCACGGGCAAGGAGATTCTGGCCCGCACGATCCACACCCACTCTCCCCGCCGAAGCGGGCCGTTCGTGGCCGTGAACTGCGGAGCTCTCCCCGGTGAACTTCTCGAGAGCGAACTCTTCGGCCATGTTCGCGGGGCCTTCACGGGCGCGGTCCGCGAGCGTGCCGGACGATTCGAGCTGGCCGCGGGAGGAACGATGTTCCTCGACGAAGTGGGCGATGTGCCCCTTCACCTTCAGGTAAAGCTGCTGCGCGTCCTGCAGGAAAGAACGTTCGAGCCGGTGGGCCAGAGCAAGTCCAAGAGCACCGACGCGCGGATCATCGCCGCCACCAATCTGGACTTGCGTCGCGCGGTTCAGGAGGGACGATTCCGTGAGGACCTCTTCTACCGCCTGCGTGTCGTGCCCATCGAAATCCCGCCCCTGCGCGAGCGCCGAGCCGACATCGAACCGCTCGCCACACATCTCCTCGCCCGCGTGGCCGCGCGTCAGGGCCGGGCGCTGCGTTTCTCACCGGAGGCTCTGCGCGCCATCCTGGATAATCCCTGGCCGGGCAACGTGCGCGAGCTTGAAAACGCTCTCGAGTATGCGGTCGCAGTCTCCAAAGGCCAGACCTTGTTGCGTGAAGACCTGCCGGCGGAACTGCAGCCGACGACGGTCGAACCGCCGAAAGAGATCACGTCCGCCTCGGCCGCCGCACCCGTTCACGACATCGCGCACCTGAGGAGAGCCCTCGAAGCCCATCGCTGGCGGCGACTCGATGCCGCCCGCGCCCTTGGAATCAGTCGGGCCACGCTGTGGCGTCGCATGCGTGAAGCGGGCCTGTCGACCCCGTAAACATTTCGTTTCATGCGACGCAGTGTCGCAACGTTTGCGCTCTCGCATCTGGCGTTGCGCTGAGGTCGCGGCGCCCCTAAGTCCTTAAATCACATTGGGCCGGCCCGTGGCACATGTGTTGCTCCGTTGCAGCCCGTGATACGCCGCACCTGACGATATGACAACGAGAGTCCCCGGTCCCGCGACAACGGCTCAGCCCTACATGAACCCATACGTCGCGGGAATCGGCCTCGGTCTGGTGCTGCTCTCCGCGTTCGTGGTGATGGGCCGGGGCCTCGGCGCATCCGGAGCCTTCTCCGCGACCGTGGCCTGGGCGGTGAGCTCCGTTGATCCGACGTACGTCGCGGGGAATGCATTCCTCGAGCGATACCTGGGCGATGGGTCCACCCACCCGCTCAAGACCTGGTTGGTCTTCGAGGTTCTAGGTTTGTTCATCGGGGCGCTCATCTCCGGCCTCCTCGCCCACCGGGTAGCCGTGATCGTCGAGAAGGGGCCGCGCGTCAGCCGGTCCACCCGCCTCGCGCTCGCCTTCGGCGGGGGGATGCTGATGGCGTTTGGAGCCGCACTCGCGCGCGGGTGCACGAGTGGTCAGGCCCTTACCGGAGGCGCGCTGCTCAACGCCGGAAGCTGGGCCTTCATGATCTGCCTCTTCGGCGGCGCCTATGCCGTCGCCTGGTTCCTGCGGAAGCAGTGGATATGAGCGCGCCGTTCTTCGCGTTCGGCATGTTCGGTGAAGACACGAGCCTCCTCGTCGCCCTGCTCATCGGCATCGGCTTCGGCTTCTTCCTCGAGCGCGCCGGCTTTGGCAGCGCGCGAAAGCTGGCGGCCCAGTTCTATCTCAGCGATCTCGCGGTCTTCAAGGTGATGTTCACGGCGATCGTCACCGCGATGCTTGGCGTGACGTTGCTCAGTTCGTTGGGCGTTCTCGATCTCACCGAGGTTTACCTCGTGCCGACCTACTGGCCTTCACAGATCCTGGGTGGGCTGCTGCTCGGCGCGGGTTTCGTCATCGGCGGCTACTGCCCGGGCACGTCCATCGCGGCGGTTGCCACCGGCCGGATTGACGGGATGATCTACGTGCTCGGGCTCACCGCCGGCACCCTCGCCTTCGCCGTCCTCTTCCCGCGCCTCGAGGGGCTCTACTCCGCGGGCGGCGCCGGTGAGCTGACTCTTCCCCAACTCCTGCACCTGCCAAGAGCGGTGGTCGTTTCCGCGGTGGTCGCGATCGCGATCGGTGGGTTCTATGCCGCTTCGCGGATCGAGCGGCTGGTCGCGGCCCGCCGTGAAGGGGTAGCGCGATGATGCTCCTGCCGCGCGTTTCCTTTGCGCTCGCACGCACTCCTTGCCGATGCGACGCATCCCCGACGCACACACTGCGCCGGGGACAGGCGGCCGCACTCACAAGTCCAACACATCGGCTCATTGTGTTAGGGCACACAACTTGCACAACTCACGACGGCGTCACAGATACCGAACGACGCCGCCGCGGAGCCAGCAATAGTCCAGATAACCAGCCACTGACGGCTGGCTCATAGACCGCCGAAGGAGGCACGCATGTCACGAGGTCCCTTGAACACACACCGGGCGCAGGCCCACATTCTGGCCGCCGCCCTCATGGCATTTGCCCTCAGCAGTTGGGGATGCGCGGGCGAAGGCGGTACAACCGGGTACGGCAATCCGGTTACGACTACTTCGGCCCCCCCGATCATCGGCGCGTCGACTCTGATGGCCTGGGCCGATGAAGGCAAGATCAACGCACCGTTCGGCGTGGCCGACCGCGTGGTGGTCGTATCCGTGACGAGCCGCGCCAACTTCACCTCCCCGACGAAGAAGCACATACCAGACTCGGTTTTGCTGGATTCCTCGACCGAACTGACGATGACCCGCGAAGAGGGGCTGGGACCTGCCGGTTCGATGATGATCAGCGGCCCACAGATGGACGCCCTGATCAAGAGGCTCGGCATCGATGATCACACCACGGTGGTGCTCACGTTCTCCAGGGCCTCGACCGACAGCGAGCATCTCCAGCAGGCCATCGCGCTCTGGACATTCCGCTACTGGGGCTTCGCGCGCGAACGCTTGAAGATCCTCAACGGCGGCGACGATGCGTGGGACGCTGCCGGTCAGGCTCTTACCGACGCCATCGTCTCCGTGCCCCCTTCGACCTACAACCTCACAAGTAACAAGGCCATCAATCACAAGCTACGCTACTCGGTGGGCGAGATGCTGGTCCTCGTCGACACACTCAACAAGGACCCGAACCAGCGCGCCAGCGTGCAGATGCTCGACGTCCGGGGGCTTACCGTATCTCCCTACATTGGCAACACCCTGCGGGGCAGCGGCGCGATGCAGTTCGTGACGGATCGTGTGAACGGCGAGTCGGGCCGGAATCGGCTCTATCCCGACCGAGAAACCCTGCTCGCGAGGATGGCGTCTTCCACCATTATGGATGGCGTAGTCGCAACCACTCTGTCCGCGTCGAAGCCGACCATCTCCATGTGCGGAAGTTCCGCCAACTCTGCGCCGACTTTCGTCCTTTTCGACGCCGTGTTGGGCGTGCCTGATGGAGACATCGCGATGTTTGACGGTTCTTCCGGCCAGTGGAACAACTACAGCCTGGCCAAGATACGCGCGGCCGGCGCTACTGAGTCTCAGGCGAATGCCTGGGCCTTCGATGCTCTGACTCCCGGAACATCCTCATTCAGGGCGGTGGGGACTCTGCCCCAGCCGGCCATTGGCGAAAACCCGTTCATGCCCGGCAACTTCATCTACCAGCCGGGCCAGGCGGAGGTGAACCAGATCGAGGTGAACGACGCACAGTTCATGTCCGCCACGGGTGGCGGTACCGCGCCCGTAACCACCGGCACGCCCAAGCCCCCAGGAAGCGGGTGTTAGTCATGGAATCCAACCAAACGCGCGAATCCTCGAGGAGAACTTCGATGAACCATACACGCACAACAGGTCTCGTGTTCACATGCAGCGCTTTGTTGTTTTGCCTCGGTGTGACGGCAAGCGCGCAGAGCAAAGTCACCGGACCGCCCTGGGGCGACGAGGGCGGCCCGAAGATCGTATTCGGCGCCGAGGACCAGGGTGTCCTTCAGATCGACTACAAGGGTCAGTTTCGAATGACCGCCCGGGATGTCGGATCGGGGGCCCAGGACGCCGACAACACCACCAACTTCGGGTTCCGCCGCAACCGGCTCGCCTTGCGAGGCGCCTGGGGCGAGAAGCTCAGTCTCTATGTTCAAACCGAGTTCACCGAGGACCAGAACGTTGGAACGCTCGATGTGTCGAGCTCCAATCTCGGGTCGAACTTCCAGCTGCTCGACGCCGTGTTGCGCTTCGACCTCCACGAGAGTTTCAAGATCAACGTGGGCAAGTTCAAGTACAACCTGTCTCGCGAAAACCTCGAGGCGTGCGAGGAACCGCTGACTCTGGATCGCTCGCCGTTCATCCGTGCTCCGTTCGTGGGTACGAGGGACAATGGCGTCGCCATCTGGGGAAACCTGTTCAAAGAACGCCTTCAGTACCGCGCAGACGTGATGGAAGGGCGCCAGGCGGTTTCCGGGGCCATGGCGCCGGCCTCGAACTTCCGCTACTCGGCGCGCGGGCACATCACCCTTCTCGACCCTGAGAGCGGCTATGGCTACAAAGGCACCTACCTCGGCGAGAAGAAGGTGCTGACGTTCGGCGCCGCCTACCAGGTTGAGCCCAAGGTTACGTACACCGATACGATCACCAGAATCCAGCCCAAGGACTACAAGGCCTGGACGTTCGATGGCTTCTTCGAGTACCCGACCTCGAACGCCGGCACGCTGACCTTGTCCGGCGCCTACGAGAAGGTAGACCTCGACGGCGCCTACATGGGAGCGAGCCCGGACAGCGGTGTGATGGGGCTGAACGGCGAAAAGAACGGCTACTACGGCAAGGTCGGCTACCTGCTGCCGCGGACGAAGCTGCAGTTCTTCGCCCGCTATGAGAAGTGGCGATTTGCCTCGTTGTTCGGCACGGTCGACGAGATCGCGGACTGGTACGGCGGCGGCGCGAACTATTACATCTGGGGACAGAGCCTGAAGGTCAGCGCCGAGTTCGGCCGCATCGAGTTCGACAAGGGGGCCCGCAAGGACTTCAACACGCTCGTGACCCAGTTGCAGCTCGTCTTCTGAGACAACAAAAGGAATCACCATGATCAAACGTGTCACGTTCGCACTGGGGCTCGGTCTCTTCGCCGCGATGGTGCTGGCGGCACCCCCGCTACCCCAAGCTGATGAGAAGTCGGCCGCTGTGGCCAAGGCCGGGCCGATGACCGGCACCATCAAGTCGATCAGCGGCATCAAAGTCGAGATCGCGGTGGAGGGTGAGAAGCCGGCCTGGGTAAAGAAGGGCGCCGGAATCAAGCTGTCCGAAATCAAGGGTGGGGTGGGCAAGATCGTGGACGTCACCGCCACCAGCGTCACCTTCAACACAAAGAAGGCCTCCGAGCTGAAGGTCGGCGCCAAGGTCAACCTTCAAAAGGGACCGCCCGCCCCCGCGGGCTGCTGAGCACTTCGGAGTGAAGCCATCATGAAGAAAGAGCGGACATCATGACCGGCTTCTCGAGGCGACGTTTTCTCGGAACCGCAGCCGCGGCGGGCGCGTCAGCCGCCGCGGCCTCTCCCGTCGCCGCCGCCCACCCTCCCGGGCGGCATGGCGGCGACCGAGTCGAGAAGATCGCGACCCACTGCGAGATGTGCTTCTGGAGGTGCGGGGTGCTCGCAAGCGTCGCGGGCGGCAAGGTGGTCCGCCTCGAGGGCAACCCCGATCACCCACTGACCCAGGGGCGCCTGTGCGCTCGCGGCAATGCGGGCACGAGCCTGCTCTACGACCCTGATCGGCTGAAGCACCCTCTGCTGCGCACAGGCAAACGCGGCGAGGGGCAGTTCAAGCGCGCAAGCTGGGACGAGGCTCTCGACTCCCTGGCCCAAAGACTCGAGGCGATCAAGAAGGAGCACGGGCCGGAGGCGGTGGCGTTCTTCCCTCATGGCATTGGCTCACGCTTCTTCGGCACTCTGTTGAAGGCGTATGGCACGCCCAACAGCGCCGAACCGTCGTTCGCGCAGTGCCGCGGGCCCCGCGATGTCGGCTATTCGCTCACCTTTGGCCAGGGACTCGGGTCCCCCGAGCCGGTTGACCTCGAAGAGGCGAAGCTGATCGTTCTGATCGGCAGCCACCTGGGCGAGAACGTGTTCACCTCCCAGATCACCGCCTTCGCCACCGGATTGTCGCGGGGCGCGAAGCTGATCGCCGTCGATCCGCGTTTCTCCACCGCCGCGGCCAAGGCCGATTGGTGGCTCCCGATTCGTCCCGGCACCGACATAGCCCTCCTCCTCGCCTGGATGAACGTTCTGATCGCGGAGCGTCTCTACGACGAGCCGTACGTCGCGAAATACGCGCAAGGCTTCGATCAGCTCGCGGCTCATGTACGGGAGTTCACGCCGGAGTGGGCCGAGACCATAACGGAACTGCCTGCCGCGCAGATCCGCGAGACCGCGCGGGCGATGGGCCAGGCCAAGCCCGCGGTGGTCATTCACCCCGGTCGCCACGTCACCTGGTATGGCGACGACACCCAACGCGCGCGCGCGATGGCGATCCTCACCGCGTTGCTGGGGAGTTGGGGACGTAAAGGCGGCATGTTCCTGCCAACTCCCCTTTCGTCAGGCGGCTTCGAGCTGCCGGACTTCCCGGAGTCGGAGCGCGGACGCGCGGACGGCGCCGGCGGCCGCTTCCCGCTGGCCTCCGAGGAGCTGGGCGTCACCAATGGGCTCATCGACGCAACCCTGAGCGCCGATCCCTATCCGATCAAGGCGTGGATCGTCTACGGTCAGAACGTGCTCGAAGCGATTCCCCAGCGACATCGCACCTTCCAGGCGATCGAGCAGTTGGACCTGATGGTGGTGGTGGATGTGCTCCCCGTCGAGCAGATCGACTACGCCGACCTGGTCCTGCCCGAAGCGACGTACCTGGAGCGCTACGACGCCCCCCTGTTCGTCGGCTCGGTCAAGCGGCCCTTCGTCTCGATCCGGCAGCCGGTCATCGAACCGCTCTACGAATCGAAACCCGGCTGGTGGATCGCGAAGCAGCTTGCGAGACGCCTGGGCCTCGAGGGGTTCTTCCCCTGGGACACGCCGGAGCAACACCTGGCCGCGATGGTCGAGCCGTTGGGAGTCAATCTCCTGGAGCTGAAGAGCCGTGGCGCGGTGGCGTTCACGGGCCGGCCCTACCTCGAGGACCGCACTCCCGAAGACGAGCCGCTCTTCAACACGGCCAGCGGCAAGATTGAGCTCTTCTCCCAGGAGCTTATGAGCCTCGGCGCCGACCCGGTGCCCAGCTACACGCCGGTCGTGGACCCACCCCGGGGTTACTTCCGCCTGATCTACGGCCGCGCGGCGGTGCACTCATTCAACCGCACGCAGAACAACGCGGTGCTGAACGCGTTGATGAAGGAGAACGAGGTCTGGCTGCACACCAGGTCCGCGCGCGAGGCCGGCGTGGAGGACGGGGACCGCATCGTACTCGAGAACAGCGACGGCGCAAGGAGCTTGCCGGTTCGAGTCAAGGTCACCGAGGGGATCCGCCGCGACTGCGCCTACATGGTTCACGGATTCGGGGAGCGGTCGCGCAGCCTGCGCCGCGCCAACCACCACGGCGCGTGCGACACCGAGCTGCTGACACGCGTCAGCGTAGATCCGCTCACGGGCGGCACCGGCATGCGCGTCAACTTCGTCCGTCCGGTGAAGGCATAGGAGGAACCATGCCCCGCTATGCCATGGTCACCGATCTACGCAAGTGCGTGGGGTGCCAGGCCTGCACGGTCGCCTGCAACGCCGAGTGGAGCGTGCCCGCGGGTTTTGCCCGGACGCACGTGAGACAGACCGAGATAGCGGGAATCTTCCCGAAGCTCGCCTCTGCTATTCACGTCGCCCAGTGCAACCAGTGCGACCGTCCCCCCTGCGCCGACGCCTGCCCGTCGGGCGCCACATCCCAGGGAGTGGACGGCATCGTCCGGGTGGACAAGGACCTATGCATCGGCTGTGCCTACTGCGTCGCCGCCTGCCCGTACGATGCGCGCTACATCAACCCTGCCACGAAGAAGGTCGACAAGTGCGACTTCTGTCTGCCCCGGATCGAACGTGGCGAGCAGCCGGCGTGCGTGGCCACGTGCACCGCGCACGCCAAGTACTTCGGCGACCTTGAAGATCGCGGCAGCGAGGTGTTCCGCCTCGTCTATTCCGAGGGCGCCCAGCGCATCGAGACGAGCACGGTCGCGGTCGGTCCAAACGTCTACTACCTCGGCAAGCCAGAGTCGCTCGCCCTCGTGGCCCAGAGCTTCCCGCCCCGGCCACCCCATCTACCCGCGGCCGGCGAGTTCTGGCGCAAAGCCGTCCGACCCCTGGTGATGCTCGCGGTAGGCGCCACCTTCCTGGGCCAGGCCGCGGCCTTCTTCACCCAGCTCGTGAAGGGAGAGAACGACTTTGAGGACTGACGCGATTCCGATCAGCGCCGTGCCGCTCAGCGCCCAACAGGCGGAGACGATGCGGCAGCTTCGGATGAAGAAGCACCACGTCGCGATCATGCTTCTCCACTGGTTCAACGCCTCCGTTTGGCTGCTCGAGTTGCTGACCGGCCTCGCCCTCATCTCCTCACCCTACTTCCGGGTGGTCCCGCATTGGCTTGTCTCGATCGCCGAGGGGGCTTTCGGGGGCCGCGCGAACATGCTCGAGTTCCACGTGGCCCTCGGCCTTCTCTGGATCTTCGTGTTCCTCGTGTACGCCGTTTTCGGCTATCGCACCTACCTTGGGGAGGTGCTCCACAAGGAGATCGCTCTCGATGGCGACGACTTCCGCTGGCTGATCGTGCGCACCCTGCGGATCATCGGGAAAAGCGACGAGCCGCTTCCCCCGCAAGGCAGCTACAACGCGGGGCAGAAGCTGTTCGCATTCATGATCTACGCGATGATCCCGGTGGTGATGGTGAGCGGCGTCATCATGGCCTTCCAGCTCTTCGGACCCACCGTGGTCGGCTGGGCGATCGTGGTTCACTTCGCGGCGGTCGGCGCGGTGGTGTCGGGGCTCATGGTTCACGTCTATATGGGCGCCGTGTTCCCGGAAGAGAAGTCCGCGTTCTTCTCGATGATCACCGGCACCGTTGACGAGTTCTACGCGTACACCCACCATTTCAAGTGGTGGCGAGAGGTGAAGGTGGCCCAGGCCGAGTGGGAGCAGCGGCACGACCGCGGCGGGTCCAGCCCGGCCGAGGCGGTCGTCGCGACGACGGTCGCGACCGCTCCCGATCAGGAGGCTGGCTCCCCGCGAACTTCCGACTAGCACTGTAACTTGGCGTTCAGTCGAGGCGCTCGGTGTGCCCCATGGCGACATCGCGATGTATGGCGGTTCGTCCAACCAATAGCACAAGTAGAGGAGGTCATATGGCGACGCCAGTACGAGTCGGAATCATCATCTGCGACCGGTATCGCAGCTGCGCGGGCGGGAAGTGCTTTCGCGCCGTCGCCAGACGCGAAGGCGCCTTCAGCGCCTATGCCGGCCAGGACGTCGAGGTCGTGGGCTTCACCGCTTGCGGCGGCTGTCCGGGCGGCAACATCGAGTCCGCCCCCGAGGAGATGAAGAAGAACGGCGCCACCGTTATTCACCTCGCCACCGGCCTCCTCGTTGGCTATCCGCCCTGCCCGCATGTCGAGTACTTCAAGCGCTTCATCACCCAGAAGTACGGTATCCCGGTGGTCGTGGGCACACATCCAATTCCGGAAAAGTACCTGATCACCCACGAGGCCTGCCGCACATGGGACGGCCCGGAATGGGCAGGCACGCTGGCCCCTACGATGGCGGACCGGAAGACCAGGCTGGCTTACGACTGACCACGCACGGCTCGCACCCCGCAACCCGGCCCTCATCGCTAAGATCAAGGACGGCGTGAACGATCAACAAGGGAGAAGAAGATGACTGACCGTGCGATCAATTTCTATGCGGGCCCTGCGGGCCTTCCGCTTCCCGCCCTGCAGCGCGCGAAGGACGATCTCCTCGACTTCGCCGGTACCGGCATGTCCGTGATGGAAATCAGCCATCGCTCCAAGGAATACGAGGCAGTTCACGAGGAGGCCATGTCCCTCGTCCGCGAGCTGATGAACATTCCAGCGAACTACAAGATCCTGCTGCTCCAGGGCGGCGCCCACCTTTCATTCGGCATGATTCCCCTCAACCTGCTCCGCGGTGGACGCAAGGCGGACTACATCCTCACCGGCAACTGGGCGGAGAAGGCCTACAAGGAAGCAAGGCTCGTCGGCGGCGAGAATGTCCGTGTCGGTGGCTCAACCAAAGAACAGAAGTTCGCCCGCCTGCCCAAGGCCGGCGAACTGACCATCGGCGCCGACAGCGCGTTCGTCCACTTCGCTTCCAACAACACGGTGGAAGGAACGCAGTGGCACGACTTCCCCAAGACCGACAAGCCTTACATCTGCGACATGTCCTCGGACATCATGTGGCGGCCTTTCGACATCAGCCAGTTCGGAATGATCTACGCCGGCGCGCAGAAGAACCTCGGACCATCAGGCGTGACCCTTGTCATCGTGCGTGATGATTTCCTCGAGATGTGCGAGGCCCAGGACCTGCCGAGCTATCTGCGCTTCAAGATCCATGCGGAGAAGAACAGCCTCTACAACACTCCTCCCTGCTTCGGCATCTATATCCTGCGCAATGTGCTGGCCTACAACAAGTCCATAGGCGGACTCGCCACCATCGAAGCCAACAACCGCAAGAAGGGCGAGTTGCTCTATGGCTGCATCGACAAGCACCCTGGCTTCTTCAGGCCGTTCGTCACGGAGGCGGCCGATCGCTCCCTCATGAACGTGGACTTCTTCCTTCCCACCGAGGATCTGACCGCCGCCTTCGTCAGCGAAACCAAAAAGGCCGGAATGGTAGGCCTCAAGGGGTACCGCGATGTGGGTGGAATCCGCGTGTCCTCCTACAACGCCGTCACCGTTGCGAATGTCGAGACACTCGTCTCCTTCATGGAGGAATTCGTAAAGAAGAACGGCTAGCCGCAACCCCAAATCTCTCGCTCATATGGAATTCCTGAACTTCGTGCTCATGTTCGCCGCCGCCTGGATCGTGCTGCGTCGGCCCGAGAGAGAGCGACTGGCCTTCCGCCTGCTGGTCACCAGCATCGTCCTCATGGTCTTGGTCTTCTGCCTGGCGACGCGTACGGCGCTGCTGCCGGGCGTCAACTACTAGCAGCCATGAGACGCGATCTGCTCTACACGCTGCTGGCGATGGCGGTGCTGGTGCTGACGATCGTGCCCATCGGCGCCGCGGTGTTCGTGCTGGGTTTCATGTACGGCGACTCACCCTGCGTGATGTGCTGGGAACAGCGCATAGGCATGGCGATCATCGCGCTGATCGGACTCTTCATCCTCCGCTACGGGCCCCAGCCGAAGTACGTCGGTTTGTCGGTGCTGGTCGGCGCATGGGGGCTGTTCATGGGCCTGCGCCACGTCGGCATGCATGCCGCGCGCGACGTGGGGCAGGGTTTCAGCGTCGGGATACTTGGCGTCCATACCTACACTTGGGCGTTGTTCATCTACTGGGTGTGCATCGTGACGATGGGCGTCCTGCTGATGCTGGTGAAGGAGGGGGAGCCGGAGTCCACGCCGCGGCGGCTGCGGGCGCTCGAATCGGTCGCCGGCGTCGTCTTCCTGGCGGTGATCGCAGGCAATGCGATCCAGGCCTTCACGAGCACCGGACCGCCGCCCTACGTCGGTCAGGGCGATCCCATCCGCTTCTCGTTCAATCCCCGGCATTGGGTGTGGTCGCTCGAAGAGTACTCGACGGCGCCCGTGTCGCTACGCGGGCGATGGGCGAGCGACCTACCCGACGTGAGCGGCGCCAACATCGACCCCGCATCCGGGCCGCTTGCGGAACTACCCGTGCTCGCCGTGAAGAGCCGAACCCGTATTTCCGCCCCGCTGCGGGGCACGGTGACGGACCTTGCGTACGACTCGGCGGGCGACCGGTTCCTCGTCACCACTCAGCAGGGCATCTACATCCTCGATGCCGCGTTGGAGCGCACTCTGCGGTACACCATCGTCGACACCAGCTTCTCCGTGGATCTGGGCCGGTTCGCGGGCGCGGCCTTCCTGGACCCGACGACCGTGCTGGCGGTGGGCGAGAACAAGAGCTTCGTCGTGCTGAGAGAGAACGACAAGGCGGACGCGGACGCACACTTCCGGTTCTTCCTCGAGTCCTTCGACCGGTTCGACGAGGTATCGCGGTCCCGGTTAGGGACGGTGCGCGCCCGGATGATGTACACGATGTCGGCCGCGTTCGACCCCGCGACGAACTCGATCTACACCCTGACCGTGCCGAACACGAAGGTGAAGCGGCTCGTAGTGTCGCGCTTCGACCGGCGCGACATGACGCTGTCCGAGGAATTCGTTCCCACACTCGCGCCCGACTCCGCCCTGACATTCGCCGGTGAGAAGCGATCGCTGGACGACCTCTACATCACGGGCGCCGCCGTGGCCGACGGGAAGCTGTACGCGATCAGCGCGGCCCACGGCGTGCTGCTGACGCTGGATCCCGCCTCGCATACCGTCGTCGCCGCCGCCCGGGTTGCGGGTCTCGAGCGGCCGGTGGGCCTGGCGATCCGCGGAGGCGAGTTCTACGTGGCGGACGCCGACGGTTCGATCCGGGTGGTCGAACGGGAGCGGTGACGCCCCGGGCAGCCTTGGAGACTGCTCTCTCGGGTGTACGCACCATCTGCGCGGGCGGAATGAGCCTCCGCAGATCTTGCCGCCCGGGTAGCGCAGGAGGTTCAATCGACTCAACTTAGGCGTGGCACTGGTCCTGCTACTCCAGTGGTGTGTGAAGGGTCCAATCTCGACCTGGCGCACAATATTCGTACCGCTTTTGCTTGCCTTTGGCTGCGCTCGGTCGACGGTATCGCTCGAGACCGCCGCAGGGCAGTGCCAGACCTGCCACCAGGGACTCGAGCGCGCTTCCCCGACTCACGACGGGTGCGTTTCCTGCCACGCGGGCAACGCGGAGGGCACGACCAAGGACGCGGGACACCAGGGGCTGCTCGGTCTCTCGAATCCCTCGTACGCCGGCCGTTGGGAGAAAGGCTGCGGCCCCTGCCATCAACATCAGGTCGAGCGCATGAAGACCAGCCAGATGTTCACCAACACCGGCATGATCGGCCAGATCCAGGCCACCTGGGAGGGGGAGCAGCCGGGAGTCGTGTACTCCTCGCGCCAGGGCCCCGCGTTCGGGCCCGACGGGAAGGCGATCAACCACGCCGACGTCGGTCAGCTCGACAACCTCTCGGGCGATCTCTACCGGAAGTTCTGCGCGCGCTGCCACGTGGCGCGGCAGAACGAGGCGCTCGACGGAGCGGGGCATCCCGCCGGCTGCGCCGCCTGCCACTTCTCCTACAGCGATGGGGCGACCTACCGTGGCGACGATCCCACCATGAAGGGGAAGAGCCCGAACAGCGCCACCCACACCATGCAAGGCCTGCCGCCCATGCAGGCCTGCGCGCAATGCCATCACCGCAGCGGGCGTCACGCGCTTTCGTACCAGGGTCTGTATGACGGCAACAACGGCCTCGTCCCGACGAAGAACGGCATGCCCGGCCCGGTGCCCGGAAGTGATGAACGCTCCTTCTCGCACACCGCACCCGACGTTCACTTTCTGGCGGGGATGGAATGCATCGACTGTCATACCTCGCGCGAGATCATGGGCGAGGGCTACGCCTCCAAGGATATGCGGGGGCAGCTCGAAATCCGCTGTGAAGATTGCCACGGAGACAGTGTGAGGCCGCCTCGCTTCGTGTCCGTTTCGCGAGAGAGCGACCGACCGCTGATCGAGTCGCGCCAGTACGGCTTCCCCATCCGGCCCGGTTTCAAGATGGCGCTTACCTCCAAAGACCGTCCCTATTCCAACGTGTTCGAGAAGGACGGCCAGGTCATCCTCGCGACCAAGCGGGAAGGCAAGCTCCTGAAGAGCCCGGTGATCACCGGCACGGCCGAGCATCGCGTGGCCGGTCACGAGCGGCTTGACTGCGCCACCTGCCACTCGCGCAGCGTCGTGCAGTGTTACGGCTGCCACACCTCCTACGACAAGCGCAGCACGGGATGGGACTTCGTGGAGGACCGCGAGACCCCCGGGGAGTTCAGTGAGACCGAAGACTATCGGACGCTCTATCCGTTCCCCCTGGCCCTGAACGAGCACGGCCGCATATCGCCGGTGACGCCCGGCTGCCAGACGTTCGTGACCGTGGTCGAACACGACGGCAGCCTGTCAAAGGACGACGCGGTTCTGAACTACAAAGGCAAACCTCAGCTTCGGTTCGCGCCCTTCTTCGGCCACAACACCGGCACACGCGCGGTGGGCTGCACGGAGTGCCATGGCAACCCCGCGTTCCTGGGTTTCGGCCAGAGTCTTTTGGAGCAGGGCGGTGTGAAAAGCACACTGCTCTGCGAGAAGAACGACAAGAAGGCGCTCGACGGATTCCTCGCGATGGACCGCGGACGCGTGGTGTCTCACGCCGCGATCACGCGCACGGGGGCGCGGCCGCTTGAACACGACGAAGTGCGACGCGTGTTCGCGGTGAACCTGTGCCTGATCTGTCACGACACCGGCGAGGATCCGATTTATCTCAAGAAGCTCGACTATGACGCTCTTAAAGACCCTCTTCATCGCCGCCTTCTGGCTGCTCGCTGACCGCGGGCCGGCGTGGGCGGCCGAGGCGAACTGCCTGGGCTGTCATCCCACGGCCCGGGCGGCGCTGTCTGGTCCGATGTCGACCCGGGCGGCCGAGCGGGCGTTCGCGCATCGCGCCTTTGGTAAAGCCGAGGGCGACCGCTTCTTCGAGGCTTCCTGCTCGGGCTGTCACGTCTCGTCCTGCAACGATTGCCACGGAAGCGAGCCCCACCGGGATCCAAAGCCCAAGGATGACGCCTGTCTCAGTTGCCATCGCGGCTACTTCGTGGGCTGGGACTACTACGGCCGGGCCCCGCGCGAGGATCACGCCCGCTACCGACGTGGCGCCATCGCGAACGGAGAGCCGCTCCTCAAGATGCTGCCTGACGTGCATCGCGAACGCGGCATGAGCTGCGCCGACTGCCATCCCATGCAGTCGCTGCATGGGGGGAAGGCCGCGACGAAGACGTGTCTCGACTGTCATCCCAATCCCTCGCGCACCGTACCGGAGCACTCGTTCGACGCGCACATGACGAAGATGGAGTGCGTCGCCTGCCACTCTGCCTGGGCGCCGCAGGAATACGGCACCTTCCTGGTCCGGCCGAAGACACCCGAACAGGAAGAGGCCTTCGCCGCCCTTCCCTCGGCGGGGCCGTGGAAAAGAAGCGCGTACCTCAGGCGGCAGGACGCGCCGCCGCTTGGCCTCAACCAGCGCGGCAAGGTGTCGCCGATCCGCCCTCAGTTCATCCTCTTCGCCACCGACCTCAGCCGCGGATGGGAGAACAAGCTGCTGGCCGCGGAGTGGAAGGCTTTCACGCCACATACGGTCAGGCGCGGGAGCGTGACCTGCAGCGGCTGCCACGACTCTCCGCGGCGGTTCCTCCTGGAGGCCGATGCGGACCGTCTCCACCTCCTGGACAAGGACGGCCTCGCCCTGCGCTCGTTCTGGAGCCAGACCGGCCAGACAGTTACCAACGGCTCCTTCTTCCCCCTGGATCGTCACACCCTGATGAATCGCAAGACGCCGGAGTACGTGCGTCAGTACCTGAGACAATGGCAAACTCTGCTCGATCGCGCCGAACCGCACTCGAAGCGCTGATCCTCTCCCTGATGGGAGGGTTCGGCCTGTGGCGGTTTCTGACCCCTCGCGGGAGACGCTCGTCAAACGAGGAGATCAAGGTTCCGACTGCGGATGTGCCCGCGGACGGCGCGCTCGTGCTGCCCCAAAAGCGCTGCGCGGTGGTCAAGAGCGGGGATTCGATCATGGCCCTCGACCTGATCTGCCCCCACCTTGGCTGCACTGTGAACGCCACGCCGCAGGGGTTCGCCTGCCCGTGCCACGGCAGCCGTTTCAAGAGCGACGGGCAGGTCGTGTCCGGACCCGCGACCCGCGCCATGACGCGCCTGGCCGTCGAGGAGCACAACGGCATCCTCTCCATCTCGCGCGAGGAGGGCTGATGGTCACGGCCCTGCTGAAGCATGTCTTTCCGCGCCGGGTGCTCGGGACCAATCTGCGGATCACCTACACGTTCGGCCTCGGCGGGCTGGCTCTGACCACGCTGATACTGCTTTTCGGCAGCGGTCTGCTCTTGCTCTTCTACTACGCGCCTTCGCCCGAAAGGGCGCACAGCTCGATCCAGTTCCTCGAAATCAATGTCTGGGGCGGCGGCTACTTGCGCAGCCTGCATCGATTGACGTCGCACGCTTTGCTGGTGCTCATCGTGCTGCACGCCCTCCGGGTGATCCTGACCGGCGCCTTCAAGCGGCCGCAGAAGCTGAACTGGATCGTCGGCTGCCTGCTTTTGTTCCTGGCTGTGTTCACGGCTTACACCGGTTACCTGCTGCCCGCCGACCAGCTCGCTTACTGGGCCACTCAGACCGGGATGGAACTGCTGCGGACTCTGCCCCTGGGGAACGCTCTCCGGTCTCTGCTGGTGCCGGACAGCATCGGCGGACCGCTTTCGTTGCTCCGCTTCTACGCGCTTCATGTCGTGGTGCTCCCCACGGCGATGTTTGCGCTCTGCATGCTCCACTTCTTCATCATCCGCAGGCAGAAAGGCCTCCTGCCCTACGGCAAGGAAGGAGGCTACGTGAACAGCACGCCGCATCTGTTCCGCCCTGTCATCTGGGGATTCGTGCTCTGTTCAGTCGTGCTTCTGCTCGCGGCCGCAGTCACTCCTGCCCCCCTCGAACTGCCGGCCGATCCGGCCCACGCGCCGAATCCGGCGAAATCCGCCTGGTTCCTGCTGTGGATTCAGGAACTCGTCAGCTATTCCTCCTCGGCGATCTACCTGGCCCTTGCGCTGGTCGCGATGTTCGTGGCGCTTCCGTGGCTCCCCGTCCCTGAGCTGACGCGCGCCTCGTGGTTCCCGCGCGAGCACCGCCTTCTCGCATTCTTCGTGATCGCGGGGTGCAGCTTCGTCCTCGCCCTGACCCTGGTGGGACTTTTCTTGCGGGGGCCCGATTGGCGCTTCGTTTCGCCGTTCTGATCGCGACGTCGCTGCTCCTCTTCGGCTGCGTGAAGGCGGAGCCTGCGGCCGGACCGCGCGAGAACTGCGGCTCCTGCCATGCCTCTCACTACGCCGAGCTGGGAGCGTGCGCCGAATGCCATCGCGGGCAGCCTATGGCCACGCGCAAAGAGCTGGCTCACGCGCGGCTCATCAGCGGAAGGGCAGCGGAGCACGGCCTGACGCGCGGAAAGGCCGTGGACGAAGGGCGACAACTCATCGAGGCAGCGGCCTGCCGTCGCTGCCACACCATCGGCGGCCTGGGCAATCGGCTGGCCACCAATCTCGACAGCGTGGTCTGGAGAAGAGAGCAGCGGGAACTGAGAACCTCGATCACCGAGCCGGTGGAAAACATGCCGGCATTCGGCTTCGACTCAGGCCAATCCGACACTCTGATTGCGTTCCTGCTGAGTAGCGCGCGCCCAAACGCGGCCGAGGAGACCTATCGCGTGCAGTTCGCCCGGGACGCCACCCGCGCGCCGTCGACCTTCGGCGAGAAATGCGGCGGCTGCCACCGTTTGCTCACCTCTCTTGGGCCCGAGGGAGTTGGAGATCAGGGACCCAATCTCTCGGGACTCTTCACTCCCTTTTATCCAAAGACTGCGGCGAGCGAGATGGGGTGGTCCGAAAAAGCCATGGCCGAGTGGGTCGCCAACCCGCGCGCGATCCGGCGAACCGCCATCATGCCTCCCGTCCCCCTGACCCAGGTCGAGCTCGAGCGGGTCACCGAGTCGATTCGCGGACCGGCGCCGCTCGCGGATCCGACACGCTGAAAGGAGAGTCGATCGACCCTATGCGGCCTAGAACGGCTCGCAGCTGGCCTGGGCGCCGATCCTGAAGTTGTAGTTTTTGAGGTCGCGGCCGGTTTGGCCCCCAAGATGGCCTCCGCGGAAGGTGACCGTGCTGCCGCTCACGGAAAAGGTCCCCGCGTTGCCGCCGTCGAGATCCGTAAAGCGGTTCCCCGACAAGACCCTGAAACCGAGGCCGGCGAGAATCCGGCCACCGGAACCGTAGCAGGCGTACTCCCCGACCTTCAGTCCGGTAGCGCCTCCTTGCTCGGACTGACGCGCCGGCGCCTTGACGGCGATCGGGCCAGGCAGCCCGGCGCTCGCCGGGCGAACCGCCGCCTCGTTGTCGCGGTCCACCGTGTAGACGCCGGCAGCGCGGCTGAGCTTCGGATAGGCCTCGCAGCGCACGCGCATGATCGAGGGAGGGCTGTCCTCCACGACCACGCATGGAACCCAGTGATTGCTGGCCTCGATGTGTACCCTGTCGCCGACCTTGAATCTGGAATCTGACTCCTCCAGGCCGGGCTCGAGTGGAGCGCGAGGGTTGCCTTGAGATGGCGCAGTCGCCGGCGCTGCCCCCGCGGACGACGACCCTGCCCGGGCGTAGGGTCGCACATCGCCTTTGTACAGTATGTAGACGCCTCCAGCCCGCCGGTAGGTTCCGGGCGCGCGCTCGACGTACTCCTCGCAGCGACCGCGCAACAGCCCCCCGGGGGTGTTCTCGGTGACGACGCACTGCTGCCAGTGAGCGCCCGAGATATGAAGCTCGACCCGATCCCCCACGCGGTAAGCCTCCTGCCAATCGTCCTGCGCACGGGCGGGCGAGGACAGGATGAGAAGGGTGCCGAGTCCCAAAGCGGCGGTAGCGATGCGTATCTTCATATTGTTTCATCCTGCTTCGGGCGCGCACACCGGCCCGGAACAACTCAGTTTGCAGCTTACGGTAGTTTACGAGATGGCCCCGCGGCCATCCCTTAGTATCCCCACATGCTGACGATGCTGCGGGACCTCATCGCCCATAAGGGGCACGCGAACGCGTCGTTTCTTGCCGTCGTGGGCGGGAACGATCGCGCCGCCTGCGACCCCGCGATCCTTGAACTCCTTCACCATATTCTGATCGCGAACCGATTCTGGATCTGCGCGGTTCGGCGGGTGCCGTTCGCGGCGGACGAGGAGATGAACGCTGCTCGAGATGCCGAGGCGCTGGCGAAGTCGTATGAGAAGACTCATGAAGAAGAGACGGCCTGGCTCGCCGCCGCGACGGAAGCGGATTGCTCCTCTGTCCTTCAGCACCCGCTCATCCCGGGTGGCCGGTGTTCCGTCGCCCAGGCGTTGATGCAGGTGTGTCTGCACTCGCATGGTCACCGGGTCCAGCTCGCCAAGTTGCTAAGGCAGCACGAGATGGTCCCACCTCAGTCAGACTTCATCGTCTGGCTGCAGGACCGGAGTCTCTCGTCAGAACGGGGGGAATAGCAGGGTTGGACTCGCACTTGTCGCCATTGGCGTGGCCTTCTTCCTGGGCTATTGGCCGGCTAACCGGGCGCGCGCTGCCGCCGAACGGGCCCTTGAGACGACGCAGGCGAGTCTGGAAAGGGCCGAAGCCCGCAATCGGCTGTATGGCCTTCAGTCGAAGGTCGTCGACTTGCTCGCCACGGTCGAGGCAAGCACTTTTGGTGACGCCCAGGGGAAGGCCAGCGCCTTCTTCGATGCCGTTCGGACCGAAGCCGCGCGACCCGATCAAAGGCAGGCCAGGGCAGCCCTCGAAAGCATCCTCGCGGAACGAGACGCTGGGAGATAGCATCCTCCCTGTCGTTCCGATCAAGAGATGAAGAGGCAGGAAATGGCATACCGAAGAAAGACGCTGGCCCTGCTCTCGGGCTGGCTGATCGCCGTGGGCGCGGTCCACGCCCAGACCCCGGCCGCAACCGGATACCAGGACCTGGTGGCGGTTTTCGACGAGTGGCGGACGTTCGAGAGGCCCTCGCTCCGGGACGGCGCCCCTGACTACAGCGCCCTCGCCATGGCGAGCAAGCTTGAAGGACTGAAGTCTTTCAAGGGTCGGCTGGGGGCGTTGGCACCCGAATCCTGGACGCGCGACCAGCAGGTCGATCACGCTCTCGTCCGCGCCCAACTCAACGGGCACGAGTTCTACCTCCGGGTGCTCCAGCCATGGGTGCGGGATCCCGCCTACTACCAGTCGTTATGGACGGAACGAAGCGACACGCCGGAACACGAAGGGCCGACACACCACGCCGTGGTGGAGTTGTGGACCTACACCTTCCCCTTGAACGCCCGGGACGAAGAACGCTTGGCCGGTGAACTGCGAACCATCCGCCCGTTGCTCGAGCAGGCTCGCGGCAATCTCACCGGCAACGCGCGCGATTTGTGGCTCACGGGCACGGGCACCATGAAGGGGCAGTCCGCCGATCTGAAGCATCTGGCCGAGCGCGCGGCGACGGCGGGCGCCTCGCTCCGCGGCGCGATCGCGGAAGCAACGTTGGCCACGGACGCGTTCGTGAAGTGGCTGGAATCGCAGGCCCCGTCGAAGACCGGGCCGTCCGGGATCGGCAAGGAGCAATACACATGGAGCCTCCGTAACGTGCATCTCGTTCCCATGTCGTGGGAAGACGAGGTCGCCTTGCTGAAACGCGAGTTAAATCGCGCGCACGCGTCGTTGAAGCTCGAGGAGGCGCGCAACCAGGGTCTGCCCCCGCTCACCCTCGTGAGAAACCAGGGAGAGTTCGCGGCTCGGGCCGACGCCTCGGTGACGAAGTACATGGCGTTCCTGAAGAACAAACCGGTGCTGACGGTGCAGGACTACCTCGAGCCCGCGCTCCGGCGGCATCTCGGCTCCTTCGTGCCGGCGCCAACACGCAACTTCTTTGCCATCGCCACCCACTACGAACCGGTGACCCTCTACACGCACTTCTATCACTGGTTCGACCACGAATGGCTGAAGGCGACCCCCCACCCAAGCCCGATCCGCCGCAAAGCCTGGCTCTACAACGTCTGGGACAGCCGGTCCGAAGGCATGGCGACCGCGTTCGAGGAAATCGTGATGCAGGCCGGCTACTTCGACGACAATCCGCGAGCCCGCGAAATTGTCTGGATCATGCTCGCGCAGCGTGCGGCGCGCGGTCTGGCCTCGCTCTATTTGCACGCGAACGAGTTCGACATCGCCCAGGCCAAGGAGTTCCAGGTGCGCTGGACCCCGCGCGGCTGGATGCGCCCCGATCTGGACCTGCTTGGTTTCGAACAGCAGCTATACCTGCGGCAACCGGGCTACGGCACGAGCTACGTTACCGGCAAGGCGCTGATCGACGAGCTGATCCGCGATCGTGCTCACCAACTCGGCGATCAGTTCAATCTGCGTGGTTTCTTCGACGACGTCAACGCTGCGGGCATGATCCCGGTGTCGCTCATCCGGTGGCAGCTTACCGGCGAGAAGTAGCGGCCGAGTTGGCTCCTTCATCCTAACCACCGCGAGGAGGCTTCATTGGCTGAGTCAGTGTCGGAAGAGCTCGTTCGGGTTCCGGATACCACCCTGGCGCGCGAAGGCCGGGCCATCGTGTCGGCCGTCCTGTCCCCCGCCGTCCTGAACCACAGCCTGCGAGCCTTTCTGCTGGGCGGCGCCTACGCGCGCCGTTTCGGGATCGACTTCGACGACGAAGGCTTGTATCTGGCAGCTCTCTTCCACGACATGGGCCTCTTCCCCGGCCATCGCGGGCCCGGCCAGGCCTTTCAACTGGCCAGCAGCAGGGAGCTGAAGACCTTCCTCGAGGCCCAGAACGTCCCCGCCGCTCGCATCCGCCCGCTGGTGGACGCCATCGATTTCCACATGCAGCTCCTGCCCCGATGGTCTCGAGGCAACGTGGCCGGACTCATGCAGGTCGGGGCCTGGATGGACGTCACCATGCTCCGAAGGCCAGCCGTTCGGAGGGAGGCTCGCGCCATCGCCCAGGCCTATCCGCGGGAAGGCATCGACCTCGAGTTTCCCAGGGCGTTGCTGGGCACCTTCACCAGCTTCGCCGCCTGCGGCGGCCTGCTGCGGCCGGAACGTTTTCGCTGATTCGAGTCAAGCGGAACCGATAAGCTCAAGGCGTGACCGAGCGCGAGCGACTCTCCGACCAGATTCACCTGCTCGGCGACATCCTCGGGCAGACCATCGTCGAACAGGCGGGACGACCTCTCTTCGATCTGGTCGAGGAGGTGCGTGGCCTCGCCAAGTCTCATCGAGACGGAGACGCCGCGGCGGGCACAGCACTCGTGCAGCGGATCGAGGCGCTCCCCCTTGCTGAAGCGCGCGGCGTGGTCAAGGCGTTTGGGTCCTACTTTGCGGTGGTCAACCTGGCCGAAGAGCAGGAGCGAGTCTTCGTTCTCCGTCAGCGCGAGCGAGAAGCACACGAGCAACGCCGGCCTATGGACGAAACCGTCAGCGAGGCGCTCCGGGCACTCCGGGACGAGGGCTCATCTCCCAAGGACATACAGCGGATCCTCAATCGGCTTCTCATCATGCCGGTCTTCACGGCGCACCCCACCGAAGCCAAGCGCCGCACCGTCCTCACCAAGTTTCATCGCCTCGCCGGTCTTCTGCACCATCTCGATTTCGAATCTCCTTCGCCCGACGAGGCGGCTAAGGCCGTTGAGCGTCTGCGCGAGGAACTCGCGTCTTTGTGGGAGACCGAGGAGACCCGCGCCTACAAGCCAGGTGTTCTGGACGAAGTGCGGAACGGTCTTTACTTCTTCGAGACAACCCTCTTCGATCTGGCCCCCGAAATGGAGGGGCGCCTGCGACGAGCTTTGCAGGAGACCTTTCCAGAGTCCGCCTTCGAGGTGCCACACTTCCTGCGCTTCGGCAGCTGGATCGGCGGCGATCGCGACGGCAATCCGAATGTCGATCCGGCAGCCACGGAAGGCGCGTTGCGCGAGCATCAGACCATGGCGCTTCGGCTCTACCTGCGAGCGCTCGATCGGATGCACGGTCATCTGAGCATCGCGGTCCACGAGGACGAAGGCGGGGGCCACGACACCGAGCTAAACGAGAGTCTGCGGGCCGACGCCCTTCTCTATCCCGACGTGTCGAAGCGCGCCGAAGATCGCTATCACCGCCAGCCTTACCGGCAGAAGCTCGCCTTCGTCTACCGCAAGCTCCAGGCGACACTCGAGGCCGCGGCCCGACCGTGGCGCGCCGACCATCGGCCCATGCCCGGCAGTTACGCCTCAGCCTCGCTGTTCCTCGAAGACCTTCGTGTGATTCAGCGCAGCCTGCGGCAACGCGCGGGAAAGCGCCTGGCCGAGGGCGCCCTCGGCACGCTGATCACACAGGCCGAGATCTTCGGCTTCCATCTCGCGACTCTTGACCTGCGACAACATGCGCAGCGGCACGCCGATGCGCTTGCGGAGATCTTCGGTCGCTACGGCCTGGGCGAGGCCTGGGCGAGCGGGAACGATGAACAACGCGCCGAACTGATCACCACCGAGCTTCTGAGCCCGCGGCCCCTAACGGCGCGGCTCGACTTCAGCAGGGAGACGAACGAAACCCTGGAGCTGTTTCGCCTTGTGCGACGCGCCCACGACCGGGTCGGAGCGGCCGCCATTGAGACGTACGTGGTCAGCATGGCGCGCGGTGTCGCTGACATCCTGAGCGTGCAGCTCCTGGCCAAAGATGCCGGAGGCGAGGAAGCCCTCGACATCGTCCCTCTTTTCGAAACCGTGGCTGACCTCCACCAGGCGCCGGTCACCATGGAGAGACTGTTCCAGAATCCCGCTTACGCGAGCCACCTCAGCAAACGGCCGGCGGGTCAGACGATCATGATCGGGTATAGCGACTCGAACAAAGACGCGGGCTACGTTTCCGCGAACTGGGAGCTGCAACTAGCGCAGCGCTCGCTCGCCGCCATCGCCGCGAGCCGCGGAGTGAGCCTCACCCTCTTCCACGGCCGCGGAGGATCGGTTGGCCGCGGCGGTGGACCGACGAATCGCGCGGTTCTCGCTCAGCCACAAGAGTCGGTGGGAGGCCGTCTTCGTTTCACCGAACAGGGCGAGACCATCACCGCCCGCTACTCCAACCGGGAACTCGCGCGACGTCACCTCGAGCAGCTACTACACGCAGTCCTCTGGACCACAGGCAAGAAGCCGATCTCGAGCCCGTCCCGAGGCGGAGTCTGGGAAGAGGCCATGAACGCGATGGCGCCAGTCTCGGAGTCAACCTACCGGGCGCTCGTCGAGAACGAGGAGGGCATCGCCTACTTCCGAAGCGCCACACCGGTCGCGGAGCTTGGGCAACTCAACATCGGAAGCCGGCCATCGCACCGCGGCGGGGCGGTCACGTTGCAGTCGCTTCGGGCCATTCCATGGGTTTTTGCCTGGACCCAGAGCCGCGTCACATTGCCGGGCTGGTACGGTTTTGGGGAAGCGCTCACGACGGTCGCGGGCGAGGATGACGCGCGGTGGGAAACCCTTGGGCAGATGTACCGTGAGTGGCCCTTCTTCCGCACACTCGTCGACAACTGTCAGGTTTCGCTTCGCAAGGGCGACCTGCGGATCGCCGAGGTGTACTCCTTTCTTGCCCCGGAAGCCGTGAGACAGCGTGTCTTCCCGTTGATCCAAGCCGAGCACGAGCGTACCGTCAAGGCGCTTTGCCGCTTGACCGGCCAGCGCGACCTGCTGGATCTCTTCCCCTGGCTTCAGCGCTCGATCCGCGTGCGCAATCCATACATCGATCCGATGAACTACGTCCAGATCGCGCTTCTGCGAAGGTTGCGCGCGAATCCGGAGGCGCCGGACGCCGAGGCCTTGCGCGACGCCGTGCTGCTCTCGGTGAACGGCATCGCGGCCGGCCTGCGCAACACCGGCTGATGGGATCTCGTTCGACCGGCGCGCTGCTCGAACGGCATTGCTGTTGGAGAACCGCGTGCGTTTCCCTTACTCTATTGGAGTAGCGACCGTCGTTCGTCGACATGTTGCGCTACCTGGCGCACACCCCCCAATGCGAGGAGATCCTATGGCCCGAGGGCAGACGGCAGCGAGTTTGGCGTTACTGCTGGCACTTTCGGTGGCGGCGTCTCCGGCCGACGACCCCGTCCTTTACCGGTTCTCAGTCACCACCCCGGAGGCCCGACAATGGGGCTTCGTCGACAGCACCTGTGCGGTGGTGGTCAAGCCCACCCTCGAGTACGCGCGGGAGTTCCGAGAGGGCATGGCCTCCTTCGTACAGGGAGGCAAGGTCGGCTATCTCGACGCCACGGGCAAGATCGTGGTTCCGGCGACTTATGAGGAGACCTACGACTTCTCGGAGGGACTGGCTGCGGTCAAGTCGAATGGGTTGTGGGGCTTCGTTGACAAGGCTGGCCGCATGGCGATCGCGCCGCAGTTTCTGGACAACCCGCACCTGAACGAGTTCCACGAGGGCCTCGCCAACGTTCAACTACGCCCGTCCGGGTTGAAATGGGTTCTCGGCCCGAAGGTCGGCTTCATCGATCGGACGGGCCGCGTGGTGGTGGAACCGCAATTCCCTTATGGCAACCACTTCTCCGAAGGCCTGGCCCGGGTAGGAGGCAGCGGCGGCGACGGGTACATCGACAAAACGGGCGCCTGGGTAATCAAGCCACAGTTCTCTTACGCCGGCGATTTCGTGGACGGCCTCGCCCCTGTGCGCCTCACGTCCGAAGGCCAACACGGGTATATCGACAAGACGGGCAAGGTCGTGATCGCTCCCCAATGGGAGGGGAACGAGGAATTCAAGGAAGGCCGGGCGGTCGTACGGACGGGCGCCAGCCAGCGCGGAATGATCGATTCCGCGGGTCGTGTGGTGTTGCCCCTCGAGGCCCAGCATATAGACGATTTCTCGGAGGGACTCGCCGCCGTGAGGAGAGGCGGCAAGGTCGGATTTGTTGACCGCGAGGGCAAGGTAGTGATCGCGCCCCGTTTCGACCCTCCCGTCGCGGGCAGCGTCCGATTCCAGCGCGGGTTCGCCCTGGTGAAGCTCGACGGCAACCGGGAGGGTCTCGTCGATCGGGAAGGCAAGACGGTTTGCGCGATCGCGACGCCGTAGGGCCTGACGATTCTCTGGCGAATCCCGCCTGTTTCAAGGGAACAGGGTCGAGGAGCCGCCCTTTGGCGTCCCTACTCGCATTAGGCCGGCTAGCGCTTGTTCCGAGCCTAGGGAAGGGGCGTGCAGTTCTCGATGCTGGGCACAGTTCCGTCGTTGGTGAAGCACACCCGGCCCGACCCATCCGCCGCGAATCCCCGTCCCCCCGTCCTTCCGAACTCCAGAGGTGTGGCCCAGACCGTGCCGGGCGGTGTGCACCCTCGTAGGTAGCCGGACTTCCGGCCGAGGAGTTTCTGCGGAATCGTCGCGCACGTTATGGGCGTGGCTGCGCCGACCGCGCGCCGAAGGTCATCGAGGGCCGCCCACTCGTTGTTGCTCACCTCCAGACGGAGCACCGAAGGAAGGTGCGCGTCGATCGAGTAGAGCGCACCGAACGCCGCGGTCAGAGTGAAGGCCAGGGCGACCGCACCGGAAAGGGCGAACCCGGCGAGCGACGCGACGGTGGGGCCGGGGCGGCGAATCCACCACACGAGGATGACGGGCGCCACGAAGACAAACTTGAAGGCCATCGCGTGCCAGCGGGTGACCGCCTCGAGTTCGTGCCCCAGTCCCGCCATGATCGCAGCGATCGTGGGCAGCAGTTTCCAGAGATAGAGCACGCCTCCGACGACCACCGTCCCCCAAAGCACGGCGCCAACGACGGCCAACCAGATCGCGGGGGTGAGCCTCCGGCACTCGAGACAACGCCAGACCGCCGACTTGCCGCATGATGCGCAGAACATGGGTTTCTCCCTCTTTCGGGGTGGAACATAAGCGAAACAACGCGCGCCTTGCCAGTCAATTCCCCACGACCGCGGGTGGTCGTGGCGCAGCTCGAGACGCGCGCCGCGGATAACACACAGAATCTCAACTGGAAGACGTCCATCGTCGACCTCCTGAAGCTTCTCAAGATCGACAAGGCGGCAGTCCGTCGGCGGGTTGGAGGCGGCTCGCGTCCGGCAATCTTGGAGGGGTTTGGGGTGGGGACGCATAGTAGGATTTCAAACGTCGAGGAACCACCAATGCCCACACACGCCGCCCGCGACCAAGTCATCACACCGTGTGCGGCTGCACTCAAGAAGCCGGCGCGCTCGAGCCTCGTGAAGGCCGCGCTTGCCAGGACTCCGGGCAAGGGCAACCCCAAGAAGTTCCTCGCCCTCCTGGCCACGCTTCCCCCTGGAACGATGAGCGCGGTGCAGATTGATCGAGAAATCGACGAGGTTCGCGGCGACTGGGGTAGATGATCCTCCACCTCGACACGGATGTGCTCGTCTACAGCATCGCAGCCAACGACGACCTGCGTGAGCCAACGCAACGGTGGCTCGATTGGCATGCCCAACAGCCGGGCGCCCTTTTTGGTCACGCCGCGGTTGACCGTATGCCACCACGGCCGAGGTACCCAACTCCCATCCCGCCTTGACGGATGGCGACCATTGTGAGGAGGTCCTCCATATGGTTTCCCAGGAACGCGTTGGTTTCTACCCCGCCGGCCACCCGCGTCCAGAGACTCGCCCAAAGGCCGCTTCCGTGCGTCGAGCGGTATGCTTTCAGCCGTGCACCCGCCTGATCTCATCACCGTTGACCCGGACATTCTCGGGGGAACTCCTGTGTTCCGCGGCACCCGCGTTCCAGTAAGAACTCTTTTCGACTATCTGGAAGACAACTACTCCCTCGATGAATTCATCCAATGCTTCCCGTCTGTGCCCCGAGAACTGGCGTGCCGCGTCTTCGAGAGGAGCGAGGCCGCACTGCTTACCGCCTCGTGAGAGTCCTTCTGGATGAGTGTGTGCCGTGGTCGACTTCTTTGTTCTGCACAAGCCCATCAAGCCCGAGCGCATTACGAGGAGGCTGAAATGACGCCGTCGATCATCAATATCCTGACCGCTGAGCTCGTCGGGGACTATCAAGTCCGCATCCGCTTCGAGCGCGATAGCCTGCCCTTGGGGCAGCGCGAAGCCTCCCCGAAGGGGGACGACGCGACCGAGCAGACGGTCGATTTCAAACGATTCCTCACGGATTCAGCGCACCCTGACATCCGCGCGTGGCTGGACCCGGACCGATTCTCAGGATTCCGGATCGAGTACGGCGAACTCGTCTGGGGAGACTACGAAATGTGCTTCCCGATGATCGATCTCTACAGGAACAAGATCGACCACAGGAAGTCTCTGGAGGCCGTCGCGTAGAGCGTCGCACGACCCGGACCTCGACACCAGTGTTCCAGGCCGACCCGGAAGTACGCATGACCACCGCAGATCTCCTCAAAAGGATTGAGGCCCTCAGCGAGGCCGAGAAGCTGGCGGTCGCCCGGTTTGTCGATTCCCTGACTGCTCGCCTCGATTCGAGCCCGGAGACTCCGGAGCATCTGTACGAGCGCATCGTCGGCAGGGCTGAACGCATTCACGCGCTTCACGGTCCGCTCGGCGATTCGACGGCGGACGTACGAGAACTGCGCGACAACGGGCGCTAACGCCTCGAATCCAGTTCAGGCGTGCAGAGGGTGGAGTTGGTCTTCGGCGAGCACGGCCGCATACGCCAAGGCCTGGCGGATGTCCTCGACCTCGAGGTCGGGAAGGTCAGCCACGATGTCCGCAGGCGTCATCCCATTCGCCATGAGGTTGACGATGTGGGCCACGGATATGCGGAGCCCACGGATGCTCGCGCGGCCGGCCAGAACCTCAGGGTCTTGGGTGATGCGATCAAACGCTTGCGCCATAGTGTCCTCACCGGGACTCTACCGCAGGTCCTCAGCTCGGCATTCCTGCCGTCCATCCCGGACAACGGAACCGGAGGCGCGCGTGTCGAAGGCGAACTCTGACTCAAGAGTGGCCAAGGAGATAGTCCCCATCGGCGTCCACCTCGGCGGAGGACGGTCGCGAGAACGTTAGGTCGCCAAACAAAACGGGCGCGCCGCTCGGCGCGCCCGTCTCACGTCACGAAGTCCGCTTGGTCCCTTCGACTGACGCCCTTCGACGAGCTCAGGGACCGGCGGGACTACGCGTC
>CXWL01002127.1_pt1:80000-261168 | contig 261168 bp, 222 predicted proteins | sample 590931 | NCBI WGS metagenome assembly CXWL01 (sample SAMEA3498368, study PRJEB10139) | groundwater metagenome | biome: water well; material: biofilm material | place: Germany | collected 2015-04-27
AGTTCGCCCGTGTACTGCAGGCGGATGGCGGCGAGGGTTTCCACTTCCCCGGCGGCAAGGGCGTACAAAACGTCCTCGATGCAGGCGAAGGCGCGGCCGGCGCCCTTCGCGTTCGGCTTCTCCTTGGTGAGGTAGTAGCAGCCGAGAACGATGTCCTGGCTCGGCACCGCGATGGGCTGACCGTTCGCGGGCGAGAGGATGTTGTTCGCGGAGAGCATCAGAACGAGAGCTTCGATCTGGGCTTCCGGAGTGAGCGGCACATGGACGGCCATCTGGTCGCCGTCGAAGTCGGCGTTGAAGGCCGTGCAGACGAGGGGATGGATCTTGATGGCCTTGCCTTCGACCAGCACCGGCTCGAAAGCCTGGATGCCGAGGCGATGCAGGGTGGGAGCGCGGTTCAGGAGAACCGGATGCTCGGAGATGACCTCATCGAGGTAATCCCACACTTCCGGATGCTGCTGTTCGACCTTCTCTTTCGCCGCCTTGATCGAGCTGATCTTGCCTTCGCGTTCGAGCTTGGAGTAGACGAACGGCTTGAAGAGTTCGAGCGCCATCTTCTTGGGAAGACCGCACTGGTGGAGCTTGAGTTCGGGGCCGACCACGATGACGGAGCGGCCCGAGTAGTCGACGCGCTTGCCGAGCAGGTTCTGACGGAACCGGCCCTGCTTGCCCTTGAGGGTGTCGGAGAGCGACTTGAGCGGGCGGTTGTTGGCCCCGCGCAGGACGCGGCCACGACGACCGTTGTCGAAGAGAGCGTCGACCGCTTCCTGGAGCATTCTCTTTTCATTGCGAACAATGACGTCGGGCGCGCGCAATTCCATGAGCTTCTTGAGCCGGTTGTTGCGGTTGATGACGCGGCGGTAGAGGTCGTTCAGGTCGGAGGTCGCGAAACGGCCGCCGTCCAAGGGAACGAGGGGACGCAGTTCCGGCGGGATCACCGGGATGACGTCCATGATCATCCACTCGGCGCGGTTGCCGCTCTTGCGGACCGCTTCGAGAACCTTGAGGCGCTTGGCGAACTTGAGCTTCTTCTGGACCGAGGTTTCGGTCTTCATCTTCTCGCGGATGGTGGTGGCTTCCTCGTCCACGTCCACGCGCTTGAGCAGTTCCTTGATCGACTCGGCGCCCATGCCGCAGCGCAGGCGGGGGTACTTCATGCGCAGCTGGCGATAGCGCTCGTCGGGGATCAGTTCCTGACGGCGCACCTCCGGGCAGTCGCCCGAATCCACGACCACGAACGACTCGAAGTACAGGATGCGTTCGAGGTCGCGCAGCGAGATGTCGAGGATGTTGCCAATGCGGGAAGGCAGACCCTTGAAGAACCAGACGTGGGAGGCCGGGCAGGCGAGCTCGATGTGACCCATGCGCTCACGACGGACCTTGGACTGGGTGACTTCAACGCCGCACTTATCGCAGATCACGCCTTTGTGCTTCATCCGCTTGTACTTGCCGCACAAGCACTCCCAGTCGGTGATCGGTCCGAAGATCTTGGCGCAGAACAGACCGTCGCGCTCCGGCTTGAAGGTGCGGTAGTTGATGGTCTCGGGCTTGGTGACTTCGCCCTTTGACCACGAGCGGATCTTGTCCGGACTCGCGAGCCGGATACGGATGGCGTCGAATTCGGGCAGCTTGGGCTCGACGTTTGCGCTAACTGGCAGGGTCAGGCTCATTTGGGTTCAGGTCCTTCTATATCTTGCTGCGGTGTCGTCGCTTAATTTTTTGGATGGAGTGAACGCCTGATCTCAGGTGCGTGAGATCAGGCGGTCACGCGAGACTTGATGAGCTCGACGTCGAGGCCGAGGCTCCGCAACTCGCGAATCAGGACGTTGAACGATTCGGGAACGCCGGGGGCGTAGTAGTTCTCGCCCTTGACGATCGACTCGTAGATCTTGGTGCGTCCGTACACGTCGTCGGACTTCGCGGTGAGGAGTTCCTGGAGGATGTTCGCGGCGCCGTACGCCTCGAGCGCCCACACTTCCATTTCTCCGAGCCGCTGTCCGCCGAACTGCGCCTTGCCGCCCAGCGGCTGCTGGGTGATCAGGGAGTACGGTCCGATGGACCGAGCATGGATCTTGTCGTCGACCAGATGGGAGAGCTTCAACATGTAGATGTAGCCCACCGTCACCTGGTTCTCGAACGGCTCGCCGGTGATGCCGTCCCACACCGTGGTTTTGCCCTTGGTGATGATGTTGGGACGAAGCGGATTCACTTCCCGCTCCCTGACGTTCGCCTTCTCCACGTATTCGAAGATCTCGTCCTCGGTGGCTCCGTCGAAGACGGGGGTTGCAAAGTGCAGCCCCAGCGCCTTGCCGGCCCAGCCAAGATGCGTCTCGAGGATCTGTCCGACGTTCATGCGCGAAGGCACGCCCAAGGGGTTGAGCACGATTTCGACGGGCGAACCGTCGGCGAGGTACGGCATGTCCTCTTCGGCCATGACCCGGGCGATGACGCCCTTGTTACCGTGGCGTCCGGCCATCTTGTCGCCCACGGACAGCTTGCGCTTCATGGCGATGAAGACGTCGACCATCTTGATCACGCCGGGGGGCAGCTCGTCGCCGCGCTTGAGGCGGTTTTCCTTTTCGGCGAAGAGTGCCTTGAGGACTTCGATCTGACGCTCGGTTTTGTCGATGATCTCCTCGATGCGCTCGCGGGAGTCCTTGCCGCTCACGTCCTTGACGCGGAGCTTGAGGATCTCGGAGTGACGGAGGCGGCGAAGCGCGTCGCGGGTGAGAGTGTCGCCCTTCTTGACGACTTTCTCGCCCTTGGCGTTGACGAGATCGGCGGCCACTTCCTTGCCGTGGAGCACGTCTTCGATGCGCTTGTCGCGCTCGTCCTGAAGGATGCGAATCTCGTCTTTGAGATTCTTCTCCATCATGTAGATCTCGGCGTCTTCGATCTGCTTGGCGCGCTCGTCCTTCTCGACACCCTTGCGGGAGAAGATGCGGACGTCGACCACGATGCCTTCGATGCCGGGAGGGCAGTACAAGGATGCGTCGCGCACGTCGCCGGCCTTCTCGCCGAAGATCGCGCGGAGGAGCTTCTCTTCCGGGGTGAGCTGGGTTTCGCCCTTGGGCGTGACCTTACCCACCAGGATGTCGCCCGGCTTGACCGCAGCACCCACGCGGATGATGCCGCTTTCGTCGAGGTTATTGAGCAGCGACTCGGAGACGTTCGGGATGTCGCGCGTGATGTCCTCGGGCCCGAGCTTGGTGTCTCGCGCTTCGAGTTCGAACTCCTCGATGTGAATCGAGGTGTACATGTCTTCACGCACCAGCTTCTCGGACACGAGGATCGCGTCTTCGAAGTTGTAACCGCGCCAGGGCATGAACGAGACCAGCACGTTGCGGCCGAGGGCAAGCTCGCCCATTTCCGTGCAGGGACCGTCGGCCAGGATCTGGCCCTTGGCCACGCGAGCGCCCGCCTTGACGATGGGCTTCTGGTTGATCGAAGTGCTCTGGTTGGAGCACTTGAACTTGGTCAGGTTGTAGATGTCGGCGCCGATTTCCTTGCCCTTGTCCGGACCATCCTGCGCTTCGGCGCGCACGATGATGCGGCGGGAGTCGACGGAGTCGATGACGCCGGCGCGCTTGCAGACAACCGCGGCGCCCGAGTCTTTGACCGTGACGTGCTCCATGCCCGTGCCCACGAAGGGAGCCTCGGAACGGAGAAGCGGCACGCCCTGACGCTGCATGTTGGCACCCATCAGAGCGCGGTTCGCGTCGTCGTGCTCGAGGAAGGGAACGAGCGAGGCGGCGACGGAGACGAGCTGCTTGGGCGAAACGTCGACGTACTCGACATCCTCCTTGCGGGACAGGATGAAGTTGCCGGCCTTACGGGCCGAGCAACGCTCTTCCATGATCTCGCCGTTCTTGCCGATCTTGATGTTCGCCTGGGCGATCGTGTACTTGTCTTCTTCCCAGGCCGACAGGTAGAAGCAGTGGGGCTCGACTTCAGCGCCCTTCTTCTTGGCCTTGGTCAGAGCCTCGTTCTCGGTCTCGATCTCGATGCGCTCGACGATATCGCCGACCTTGAAGCGCGAGTCGCCCGAATCGAGGACCTGGTAGTAGTACAGGACGTGGCCCTGGCGGACCTTCTGGTACGGGCTCTCGATGAACCCGAACTCGTTGATGCGCGAGTAGCAGGAGAGAGACGCGATCAGGCCGATGTTCGGGCCTTCAGGAGTCTCAATCGGGCAGATGCGGCCGTAGTGCGTGGGATGGACGTCGCGAACTTCGAAGCCCGCGCGCTCGCGGGACAGACCGCCGGGTCCAAGGGCCGAGAGACGACGCTTGTGCGTGATCTCGGACAAGGGATTGGTCTGGTCCATGAACTGCGACAACTGCGACGAGCCGAAGAACTCGCGGACCGCGGCCATGACGGGCTTGGCGTTCACGAGGTCGTGGGGCATGGCCGTGGCCATTTCCTGGTAGACGCTCATCTTTTCCTTGATGGCGCGTTCCATGCGGACCAGACCAAGACGGAACTGGTTCTCGAGCAGTTCACCCACCGAGCGCACACGGCGGTTGCCGAGGTGATCGATGTCGTCGACGTCGGCCGGGTTCTTGCGCAGGCGCAGAACGTAGGCCACGACGGCCTTCACGTCTTCCGGAAGAAGCGTCTTCTCGGAGAGCGGGGTCGAAAGACCGAGCTTGGTGTTGAGCTTGAGGCGACCGACGCGCGAGAAGTCGTACTTCTGCGCGTTGAGGAACATGTTGTCGAACAGGGCGCGGGACGTCTCGCGGGTTGGCGGGTCGCCCGGACGGATGCGGCGGTAGATCTCGACCAGGGCCTCGTCGGCGGTCTTGATGGAGTCCTTGCGCACGGTGTTGGACATCATCGGACCGACGTCGTCCTTTTCGGGGAAGAACACGTCGATGCTGTCGACCTGGCTCGCGGGATCGATGATCTTGCTGAGCTTCTCGACCGTGATCTCGGTGTTGGCCTCGGCCAGAATGACGCCGTCGACCGGGCTCGCCACGTCGGTCACGGAGAAGGCGGCCATGAGATCGACGGGATCGATCTCGATTTCCTGGATGCCCTGCTTGACCAGCGTCTCGTAGATGGCGGCGGTGACGCGGCGGCCGGCGTGAAGGATCTCTTCGCGCTTGCCGTTCGCGTCTTTGGCGCCCTGGATGCTCTTGGTCAGCTTGTTCCCGATGAGATGGGGAGCGACCTTGAGCAGGATCTTTCCTTCGCGGAAGCTGACCCGGTCGCACTTGTAGAAGGTGCGAATGAGGTCTTCGTCGCGCTCCATGCCGAGGGCGCGCAGGAAGACCGAAGCCAGGAACTTGCGCTTGCGGTCGATGCGCACGTGCAGGAGGTTCTTGGCGTCGTACTCGAACTCAACCCAGCTGCCGCGGTAGGGAATGATCTGCGCGGCGAAGAGGCCCTTCTCGATCTGGGAGAAGAACACGCCGGGGCTGCGGTGCAGCTGGCTGACGATGACGCGCTCAGTGCCGTTGATGATGAACGTTCCGTTGTCGGTCATCAGCGGGATGTCGCCGAAGTAGACCTCCTGCTCCTTGACGTCGCGGATGGTCTTGGTGCCGTCGTCGGGATCCTTGTCCCACACCACCAGGCGGATGGTGACCTTGAGGGGCACGGAATACGTCATGCCGCGCTCCTGGCACTCTTCCGCCTCGTGCTTGAGCTTGAGGGCCACGGGCTCGTCGCAGGTGTCGCAGGCCGGGGCCTTGTTCGGGTTCAGATGGCCGCACTTCGGGCAGGAAATTTCGAGGTCGCCGCCGGGGTTGGCCACGAAGGTGGCGCCGCAGAACGTGCAGGGGCGGGCCAGCTTGTCGAGACCGGTCAGGCGGGAACACTTGCATTCCCAGTTGCCGATCGAGTAGTCGACGAATTCGAGGGCGCAGTTCTCCCGCAGATCGTTGATCGGGAAGATGCTCTTGAAAACGGACTGGAGACCGGAGTCGTCGCGATCCTGGGGGAGCACGCGCATCTGGAGGAAGCGTTCGTACGAGAGACGCTGAATCTCGATGAGATTCGGGATAAGGATCGCCGTGGGGATCTTGGCGAAATCCTTGCGTTCACGGTAGACGTTCTTCGGAGCTTGATACATCGGTCGGGGCCCTACCTATGAAGTGGAAGGTTGAGGAGAGGGGGGCTGTAGATTCTGGATCTACAAGGCGGCGGCGGAAAATAGAGACACTTCCGCCTCCCCAGGCCCCTTAATGCCCGGATGGGCAGAGGGATAGCCTAGGGAGGCGGAAAACGTCTCGAGTGAGAGGCGAGTCAGGGTTTTTGTTGCCTTCTCGCTCTACTTGATTTCGACTTGAGCGCCCGCTTCCTCGAACTTCTTCTTCATAGCGGCGGCCTCGTCTTTGGTGATGCCCTCTTTGACGACCTTGGGGGCGCCATCGACCAGATCCTTCGCTTCCTTGAGGCCGAGCGAAGTCACTTCGCGGACCGCCTTGATCACGTTGATCTTGTTGGCGCCGGCAGCGATGAGGTGGACCGCGAACTCGGTCTTCTCTTCAGCGGCCGCCGCGGGAGCCGCAGCTCCGCCGCCCGCCATCATCACGGGAGCCGCCGCCGCAGCGGAAACGCCCCACTTCTCTTCGAGCGTCTTAACGAGCTCGGCCACCTGCATCACAGAGAGCCCGCTCAGTTCGGTTGCAATTGCCTGAATGTCAGCCACGTCTATCTCCTCTCACTACACTTTGTCTTAAGGAACGGAAGGTTTCAAAAACCGGAAAATATGGGTTACGACTGCGCCGCGGCGTTGTTCTCGCCGCCTTTGTCGGCATGCGCCTGGAGCACCCGCACCATCTGCTGGGCGGGGGTGTTGAGCAGGCGGACAAGCTTGGACGCCGGCGCCTGGAGAACGCCCAGGAGCTGCGACCGAAGTTCGGGAAGGCCGGGCATGGTGGAGAGGTTCTTGACGCCGTTGGCGTCCAAAACCTCTGAGCCCGAGACGAGGCCGCTCTTGACCACGATCTGGGGATGGTCCTTCGAGAAGGCCACCACCACCTTGGCCAGGGCCACGGGGTCGTTGTCGCAATAGGCGATAGCAGTCGTCTCGATGAACTTGTCCTTCAGTCCTTCGAGGGGGGTGCCCTCGAGCGCGCGGACAGCCAGGGTGTTCTTGATGACCTTGTAGTTGCCGCCCGACGCCCGGATCTTGCGGCGGAACTCGGTGACCGCGGGAACGGTGATACCGCGGAAGTCGACGAGGATCGCGTGCTGGGACTTCTTGAAGTCGCCGCGAAGGGCTTCGACGAAGGTTTCTTTTTCCTGCCTCTTGAGTGCCATGACCTACTCCTGCGCTTCGATGGAGGCGAGATCGACCCTAACGCCCGGGCCCATCGTGGATGAAATTGTCACCGACCGGACGTACTTGCCCTTGGCCGCGGGAGGCTTGGCCTTCATCACGCTCTCGGCGAGAGCGCGGATGTTCTCGGTGAGCTTGACGTCGCCGAAGGAAACCTTGCCGCAAGGAGCGTGGACCACGCCGTTCTTGTCGACGCGGTACTCGACCTTGCCGGCTTTGATCTCTTTGATGGCCCTGGTCACGTCGGTGGTGACGGTGCCGGTTTTGGGGTTGGGCATCAGGCCGCGGGGCCCGAGCACCTTGCCAAGTTTACCGACCGACCGCATCATGTCCGGGGTGGCGACGAGAGCGTCGAAGTCGAGCCAGCCCTCGTTTTGAATTCTGGCGACGAGATCCTCGCCGCCCACGAAATCGGCCCCGGCCGCCTGGGCTTCCTTGAGTTTGTCGCCGGCCGCGATCACCGCGACCCGCTTGGCCTTGCCGCCCAGACCATGGGGCAGAACCACGGTTCCGCGCACCATCTGGTCGGCGTGCTTGGGATCAACCCCGAGGCGCATGGCCACGTCGACAGTTTCGTCGAACTTGGCGAAGGCGTGCTTGACGACGGCGCTCACCGCTTCCGGGAGCAGCACCACCGGCTTGTCGCCCACCGCTTTCGCGGCGGCTTGGAACTTTTTACCGACTTTCGACATATGTTCTGACTTGCACTCCTTTGCGCGATGGACCCTGACGCCGGTCGTCTCGCTCCCACCTTGGTTGTTGGACGTCAACGGCGGCTGACCTATGGACGGTGCGTCTTTCGGGACTTCAGGTCCCGTGACGCCTGGTGGTTGTCCTGGCTGGCCAAACCCTCTTTTTCGAACGATTTATCTAACTTCGACACCCATTGACTTGGCCGTGCCCATGACTTGACGCATGGACGCCTGGAGATCGGTGCTGTTCAGGTCGACCTGCTTCAACTTGGCGATGTCTTCGACCTGCTTCATGGAAATCTTGCCGACCTTCGTCTTGTTCGGCGTGCCGCTGCCCTGGGCGATCTGGGCGGCCTTCTTGATGAGGATGGCCACGGGCGGGGTTTTGGTGATGAAGGTGTAGGAACGGTCGGCGTAGACCGTGACGATCACCGGGATGATCAGACCCTCGTCCTTGGACGTCTTGGCATTGAATGCCTTGCAGAAGTCCATGATGTTGATGCCGGTCGGACCCAGGGCCGAGCCCACGGGGGGGGCTGGGTTGGCTTTGCCAGCCGGGATCTGCAATTTGACCTGAGATACGACTTTCTTCATTGAATCCTACAGAGGGCGTGTTGAGCGGAGCCGTGGAGTCTATAACGATCCGATCCGTTTCTGCGAACCGGTCGGGGAAATTTGTTTACTGCGTCGCGCGCTACTGTTTTTCAACCTGGAGGAAATCGAGTTCGACCGGAGTGGCGCGCCCGAAGATGGTGACCATGACCTTGACCGTGTTACGGTCGAGGTTGACGTCCTCGACCACGCCCTGGAAGCTCGTGAAAGGACCGTCGACGATGCGCACCGTCTCGCCCTTGTCGAAGTTGTACTTGGGCTTCGGCTTCTCGATGGATTCCTTGACCTGGTTGAAGATCTGGTCGGCTTCCTCATCGGAGAGGGGCACCGGCTTCTGACCCGAACCGACGAAACCGGTGACCTTCGGAGTGTTGCGCACGAAGTGCCAGGTGGTGTCGGGGATCTTGCGGCCTTCGGGAGACTCTTCGGTTTCGAGCTCGACCAGGAGGTAACCCGGGAAGAAGCGGGTGGCGGTTTGGACCTTCTTGCCCGCTTTCATCTCGACCACTTCCTCGGTGGGGATCTCGATGCGGCCGATCTGATCTTCCACTCCGTGGGCTTTCGCCCGCTGAACCAGGCCTTCGGCAACCTTCTTTTCGAAGCCCGAATAGGTGTGGATGATGAACCAGCTCTTGGGCACTTGGATTAGACCTGTTTGAGCAAGGTGGCGAGGCCTCGCGAGAAGATGACATCGACACCGTAAAGCAGGACGCCGAAGATGATGGTGGTCACGATCACCACGATGGTGGTGGGATAGACCTCGGTTTTCGGGGGCCAGGTGACGCGGCGAAGTTCGGAGCGGACCTCGGTGAGAAAGGTCGTGAGCTCGGCGAACTTGCGCGGGATGTAGGACAGCGCCGAAGTTGCCTTGTCCTGGAGCGGAGAATCGCCGCCCCCGGTGGCGCCCTCGGCCTTTTTATCTTCTGAAGCCATGTCCTGCCTTAATCCGTCCTCAGTTTTTGTTGAATCGTGCGTTTGACTGTTCGTGTGGCAGGCCAGGAGGGACTCGAACCCCCAGCCCTCGGTTTTGGAGACCGATGCTCCACCATTGAGCTACTGGCCTTCGGCTTGGCCTTCCCCCGCCTGATGTTCAGGCCGCGGAAAGCGCCGGAACTGCGAAGCTTACTTCGTTTCCTTGTGCGGCGTGTGCTTGCGGCAAAAAGGACAATATTTGCTCAACTCGAGGCGCTCGGTGGTCTTGCGCTTGTTCTTGTCCGTGGAGTAGTTCCGGTTCTTGCACTCCGGACACTGCAGGCTGATGGTGTCTCTCATGACTTGTGGCTAGCGACTTTCTTTTTTGCTAAGTGTGGAGCCCATGACAGTGAGCGAAGCGATCTGCCACTTCCGAGACTCAAGCCTGGGGCTTGAGTCCTTGGTCGAAACAAAAACGCAACGGGGCGACTGATGGGTACGATGTTTACGCTTGCGATATGGAGCCCATGAACAGAATCGAACTGTTGACCTCATCCTTACCAAGGATGTGCTCTGCCAACTGAGCTACATGGGCCCGCGAATTTTCCGAGCGGGCCGTTAAGCCTACCCTTTCTTGTGCGTCGCCGCGAATCCCCCGCGGGGATCACGACGTTTACGATGACGATGCAACCACCCCCGACGCGATGCGGGCGCAGAGATTCGAGACTGAGCGCAGCGATGTCCTCGATGTGAAGTCAGGCTGGAAGCCTGACTTCAGCCTCGGAACCCGCGACGCGGGTGAGAATTCTGATTCATACGATGACGATGCAACAGCTATGAAGCCGTTGGTCCGAATTTGGAGCGGGCGACGGGATTCGAACCCGCGACATCCAGCGTGGAAGGCTGGCGCTCTACCAGCTGAGCTACACCCGCAAACGGCGCTTCTGGTCACTTGATCTTAAACGAGGCAGGTAAGGAAGGATTCGAGACTGAGCGGAGCGAGGTCCTCGACGTGAAGTCGGGGTGGAAGCCCGACTTCAACTTCGACACCCGCGACATCCAGCGTGGAAGGCTGGCGCTCTACCAGCTGAGCTACACCCGCGCGACTGGTTTGTGGTGGGGAGAGAAGGATTCGAACCTTCGAAGGCCGGGGGCCGACAGGTTTACAGCCTGTTGCGTTTGACCGCTTCGCTACCTCCCCAAAACTTTGCTCTTTACGGATCACGAACGACTCCGCGGCCGGCCTTTCAGAAAGTGGAGCTGGCGGAGGGAATTGAACCCCCGACCCGCAGTTTACAAAACTGCCGCTCTACCCCTGAGCTACGCCAGCGACGGAACAACGGAGGATAGCAAAAAGGAGACCCCCATCTCAACGAACGGGAGATGGGGATGGCGTCAGCGCTGAATGGTGGCCTTGACCGTGAGCACAAACGAGCGATCGGAGACAGGATCGGCGGCGCGCGCGATCTCCACCGAATCGCCGTCATTGAGGATGACGGTCTGGCTCTGGCGCAGGGCCAGGCGATTGCCCACCTTCGCCTCGGCATCTGTGGGCACCACTGCATCGGCGGTGAGGCGAAGGCGGATCTTGCTGCCTACCACCGACGGGCTGGCGTCGGCGTTGAAGGAGAAGTCTCGCTCCCCCGCAGTTGTCGTCCGGTTCATCCCGCTCTCGCCGTCGGCCACGGTCATGGTCAGGGTCTTGGTCGCGCCCTTGCTGTCGGAGAGCACCACGTCAATACGCACGTTGATCATCTGACCCATCGGTCGGGGCGGAGCGGGTGGAGCGAGCGTAGCTGCCATGGCGGGCGCAGACTTCGGCGCGGGCGGCGCGGTGGGCGTCTGGGCTTCCGCAGGGATGGATGGGACGGACGGCACGGCTGCCGCGAGTGGAGCTCGAGGGGCCCGGGGAGCGCGTGCGGCGGGCGGCTCCGGCGCGTCGGGGACCGATTGCGCGAGGAGCGTCGAGGGGGTCGCGGCCAGAAGGCCGATCATCAGAAGCGAGTGCAGTTTCATGGTGGGGTTCCTTGATTACGGTTACCGGTTTTCGGGTTCAGGAGAAAGACTGGGGACAACAAGAGGCGCGATCTCAAGGCCTGTGATCTCGATGGCATCGGTATCGAGGTGGGCCGTGGTGGTGGCAGGCGAGAAGTCGATCGGCGCGATGGTCAGTCGCGGAAGCCCTTCATAACGCTGTGATTCGGCGGCCAAATCGGCCGCGGCGCGAACCATCCGTGGCTTCTGACCTCGCCGGGCGCGACTCACCTCTTCCACAGGGGTCCCGCGGTCGCCGGTGGGAGAAGTGGTCGGCGTGGGCGTGGGAGCCAGATCCACCGGACCTGTGACCGCGACCCTTGGGGAATTCTGAGCGGGGAGAATCTCGCGCCGGTTCACGAGCAGACCGACGATCAGCGCGGCCGCCAGGGCCAGCCACACGGGAAGCCGAGAGGAGCGGTTCTTCCCCATCGCCTCTCGTACCGAGGCGGCAGAGACTCGACGCGGCTCGGCAGCGGCGAACGAAGCGAGCGCACCGTCGATGGCGCGATCGATATCGTCGCGGGGCTCGGCGTTCATCGCGCCGCGTCCTCCAGTGTGGCGCGCAACATGGCGCGGGCCTCAAACACCCGGCTCTTGACCGTGCCTTCCCGCACGCCCAGCATTTCGCCGATGGTCGCGTAGTCGAGGTCTCCCCCACTCGCGAGCAGAAGGGTGTCGCGCAGATTCTCGGGCAGGCGGTCGATTTCGCGGCGCACGCGGGCGTGGGTCGAGGCGGCGAGAGTGGCCCGCTCCGGGTCGGCCTGGAGCGAAGGCAGCTCCACCGCGTCCGGCTCGTCGAGATGGAGGAAACTGCGGAACCGGCCGCGGCGGCGTTGATCCATCGAACGGTTCCAGGCGATCCGCGACAGCCAGGTGCGGAGCTGGGACTCGCCCCTGAAGGTGTCGAGCTTGCGAAAGGCGGTGATGAAGGTTTCCTGGGTCACGTCCTCGGCGTCCTCGCGGTTGCGGAGCGCGGCCATCGCGGCCCGGAAGACGGCCCCCTTGTGGCGTTCGACGATCTCGTCGAAGGCGGTAGGGTCGCCGTCCCGGGCACGATGGACAAGCTCCTCATCGGTCACACAATCCATAGACGGTCCCTGACCGGCCGAGGTTGGCAGATTTCTACCTCGTCACGAACCGCGCCGACTCAATCAGCACACCGCATCCGTACTTCAGGCTCCTCGCAAGATTGATCGATGAGGCTTCGGCGAAGTATTTCGCGGGGCAGGAAATCTCGCCAATGCGGAACCCGCGACCGAGCGCCTGATTCAGGATCTGGTTATCGAAGATGAAGTCGTCCGAATTCTGTCGGAACGGGAGGGTCTCGAGGACCTCGCGAGAGAACGCACGGAAGCCGGTGTGATATTCGGAGAGCTTCGCGCCGGTGGCGAGATTCTGGATGAAGGTGAGGGCCCGGTTCGCGACGTACTTGTAAAGGGGCATGCCTCCGCGCATAGCACCTCCCCCCAGAATCCTCGACCCCAGGGCGATGTCGTAATTCCCGCAAGCAACGAGCCAGGCGAGGGCCGGGACGAGAGCCGGCGAGTACTGATAGTCGGGATGGAGCATGACGATCACATCGGCCCCGGAGGCGAGGCCCGCGGCGTAACAGGTTTTCTGATTCGCCCCGTAGCCGAGATTCCGCGGATGCGTGATGGTGGTGAGTCCCATCTCGCGGGAGAGTTCTTCGGTCTCGTCGACACTCGCGTCATCAACCAGGATGAACTCGTCCACGATGCCGGGGGGAACTCCGGACACGGTGGCGCGCAGCGTCTTGCCCGCATTGTAGGCGGGCAGGACGACGACGATGCGCTTTCCGATCAGCATTGGGAGGCGCGAGCGGCGGCTAAGACCCACCTCGGCTCAGAACGATCTCCGTGCCGTCCGGCTGTTCGACGGTCAGTGTCAAGAGGCCGCGGAGTTCGGCGAAGCGCATGCGCTGGGCGCCCAGGGCATACGTGTCGCCGGTCAATCGGACCAGGGGCTCGGACAATCCCCCGGTCCGCCGCGCATACCAGAGCCTTCCCTCGCGGACAGAGACCACACGGCCTTCATACGTTCCCGCGAATCGGACAAGCCGCGCCTCCGGTTCCGCAGTCTCGCGAAGCCGCGCTTCGTTGGTCTCGATCAGACGCTGCAACATGCGCGAACGTGAGGCATCGGTGGACGCTCCAGCCACGGCTTTGAGCGCGGCCAGATGTCCGGCGATAAGCGCCTGTTCGGGAGCCACGGGGATATCGGGCTCGACGCCCACCTGCTCCCACTCCCGTCCGGTTGCGGGATCGGAGACGCGTGTGACCGAGATCGAAGCGGTGAATCCGTGCCCCACCGGGAGTTGAGCCACCATGCGCCCCGCCCCCGCGGTGCGACGCCCCACGAGCGTAGCCCGCCGCAGATTCTTGAGCACGAAGCAGAACTCCTCGGCCGCTGATCCCGTGCCCTGGCTCGTCAGCAGGAACAGCGGCGTCTCCGGGCGACGCGGGCCAGGCACCTCGGCGAGGCTCATCCGCCGATTGGCATCGGGGGACGTCCGAGAGCGCACGTCGATGGTGGGCACGGGTGTTCTGCCGAGGAAGTGGCTGAAGATGAAGTGACTCATGTCGGAGGCGCCGCCGCCGTTCCGACGCAGATCGAGGATCACCGCGTCGGTGCGCGAGAGAAAGCGCAGGGCATCAACCACCGCGTCCTCGTACTCTCCCCCGGTGAAGCCGGTGATCTCGAGATAACCGACGTTGCCGTCAAGGATCTCGGCCCGGCCCATGCCGAAGTTCAATAAACGTGGATCGCCGAAGGGACCGCGGCGTGGCCCGGATGGAGTCCCCTTCGCATAGCGAAGGCCGAGGTGGAGATCGCCGTTCACCGACCGTAGATCGCGGGTGACCACTTCGCCGAACTGCGCGGGATTGGTGATGCCGTCGTAGGCCAAGGCGGCCTGTCGTGCCCGAACCGCCTTCACTATCGAAGGCGCGGCCTCGACATCTACATAGGTCGACTCGAGTCTCGCCACCACGGCGTCGAGCACCGCCGATCGAATAGCCGCAGTGAGCGGTTCGTCGGAGGCCGCAAGGGCGTTCGCGAAAGGGTGCAGGAAAAGGGCCGCCGCCAAGGCTGTCCGAAAACTCCGAAGATGTCGCATGGAGGCTCCAATCAAATGAGTCAGGCCCGGCGAAGCGCACGGGCCAGGCGATCAATACCAACGGCGCCGGTCGAAGGCGGCACGCCCGCGAAGCAGAGACGCATGAAGCCGGGCTCGCCGATCCGGCAGGCCGATCCGGGGGTGAGATTCACATTCGCCTGCTCGAGCAGGCCTCTCCACAATGCGTCTTCAGCGGCCCAGGTCGGCGCGCTGAGGTAGGCGCGCAGATCGAGAAGGAAGAAGAAGCCGGCCTCGGAGGGCACGTACGGTATGCCCGCGGCTTCGAGGCGCGCGGTGATGGCGCGGTATGCCTCACCCAACCGCTGTTGCATGGCCGAGGCGTAGTGATCCACCCAGGAATCGTCCGAGATCATTTCACCGAGCAGGAACTGGGTGTCCCCGGAAACGCAGGCCCAATAGGCGAGGGCGTCGACGGCCGCGAGCAGGTCGACGTTCTCCGTGACCAGTGCGCCGCAGCGCAGGCCGCTGGCCGCGAAGTCCTTGCTGAAGGCCCACACGATGTGGACGTTCGGCCCAAGCGAGGGACGCAAGCTGGCCACGCTGCGAAACGGCGTGGCGCCGAAAACCGAGAGCGCGTAGATCTCGTCGAAGACCACGTGAATGCCCGCTCGTTCGGCGAAGCGCAGGATCTCCTCGAGTTCCCCGGGCGTGTACACCGTCCCCAGGGGATTGTTCGGTGAGGTGAAGAGCAGGGCGCGCACCGGGCGAGTCGAGGCCGCCATGGCTTGCTCGAGTTTCTCGGGGGTGAGGCGAAATCCTTCGCCGCTCGTGGTGTGCACGGGGAGGATCGAAATCTCGTCGCGCGTCTCGAGGTCGAGCCAGAAGCCGGCGTAACTCGGCGTGGGCACAAGCACCGCGTCGCCCGCGTCGGCGAGGGCGTGGAACAGGATCTCCAGAACGGAACCCGCTCCGGCGAGAGCGGCCACGTGTTCCGGTCGAACCTGCCGGCCGAGGATCTTAAGGCTCATGAAACGCGCCAATTGCTCCTTGAACCGCGGCGCGCCCGTCATCGACTGATAACCAAGCCAGGGCGCGGTCACCTCGCGGCATTCGTCCATCTTCGCGCGCAGCAGGTCGAAGACCAGGGCGTTCTCGGCCACGCAGAGCGGAATGTAGCCGTCGGGCCGCGTCACCGCGTCGTAGAGATGCTCGTTGCGATCGAAGTGAGCTCGGAGATACTCGGGTGTGGGCGACGCCTCTACGAGATGTTGCCCCCGCTTGGAAAGCCCGGCGTGGGGCCACGTCTGCGAATCAGCCATGAAGCGGCGAGGATATCCCCCCGCAGTCCATCGGCTCTGAAGCGCGCGGCTAGCTGCTCCAGCCAAACGCGAACTTCACGAGAAAGATGTTGTTCGCCTGGGCATCGAGCAGGGTCGAGAACGATCGGCCGAGGCGGAACTCTCCGCTGGGGTCGGCATCGTCGCGGCTTTGCGTCCACACGAAGTAGGCCGCCGACCCCGGACGGAACTCCCAGCGGAGGACGGCATTCCCCCGGATCGACTTGAACGTGAAGTCGGGGTTGGAGACGCCGGGAGGCAACGCACCGGCGGCGTAGCGCACGAACTCGTAAGAACGCGGCCGGGCCAGATCACCGTAGTCGGTGTACGCGCCCGAAGAGATCAGGGGCTGGATGTAGGTCTGAAGGCTCAGGGCGGGAGTGAAGGTCCAGTTGAGCCTTATGCCGGCGGAGAACGTCTTCTGGTCGAGGCGGGCGAACACATGCCGCCGCCCGAATGTGGCGACCGCGCCGGGATCGTCGATGTTGGCCACGAACTGCGCGCCGTTTCGCTGGCGCTGGAAGTCCGGACTCACGCTCACCGAGAGCTTCGGTGCGGGTTTCCAGTTCAAGGAGACCCAACCGCCCTGGCCGAGATTTGAGTCCTTCTGCCCATAGGACGCGCGTGTTCCGAGAGTCACGGTCACGCTCTTCCGGTTGTCCGAGAACAGGGCGAGGTCCCAGCTCCAGGCCGAGGGTCGGAGCATGGCCACACCGCCGCGCGTCTGAACCGTGGAGATGTTCTCGGGGTTCACGAAGACACTGCCCTCGAAGCCCCAGTAGTTCTTGAGCGTCGCCCAGTACCAGGAGAAGAGCCCGAGAGCGGTCGTGTTGCCCTCGAAGTCGTCGGTGCGGAAAAGTCCGCCCTGCACTCCGCCATTGCGGAAAATCCGCCCGGGCTCGGTCCAGCGATAACCGCCCGAGATGTGGCCGTTGATCTGGTCGGTCCTCGAAGTGATGCCGGCGTCGTTCGTGTCGAATCCGGGGGAGGTCGCGCCCACCGCGGCGTTGAAGAGAATCGGACCCTTTTCGCGATTGAGGGCCACCCGAAAGGCGTACCCACCAAGGGAAGTCGCGTTCGGATCCACCTCGACGTGCGAAGCGTCAGGGCGCTGGAAGTAGTGCTGAGAGGCCCGCTGCACGGAGGTCATCCGCGCCGCGGTGCCCGAGATCTGGGAGACGGCGAGTCGGCCGGTGAGGGCCCAGATCCGCTCGTTCCCCTTGCCGCGGCCGAACGTGGTCCAGCCATCAACCCCGAAGGATCCGGCTCGACGGTTGAGCTGGTTCTCGAGACCGGTTAGGGCGAGATCGCGGTTCACCAGCGTGCCCATGAAACCAAGGCCCCGACGGCCGCCGTCGAAGTCGCGCTGAGCGCGGGCCACGCTGTAGGAGGCACGCGGCTCGACCACCGCGGTGGAGAACCGCCCACCCCGCGAGATGTCGGCTTCGGCCTGGCCGGTCATCGCGTGTAACACCCCAAGGTTCCAGGCCCCGCCGACTTTTCCGGTGATCTTGGCCGCGGCATTGATGCGGACCCCGTCGGGCGAGCGCGAGAAATCGGCGGACCCGGGAGACCCCTGCGGAGTGCGGCCGATGCGGCGAGAGTAAAAGAGGTTCGGATTGGAGTAGTTGAAGCTCATGTTGTTCGACGCCCCGCCCCAGCCGAACTCGAAGGTGTCGGAACCTTCGATGAAGAACGGTCGCTTCTCATCGAAGAACGACTCGACGTCGGAGAGATTCACCACCGCGGGATCGACCTCAACCTGGCCGAAGTCGGGATTCATGGTGGCGTCGAGTGTGAGGTTCGAACTCAGGCCCAGTTTGAGGTCGGCGCCGAACGCCGCGTTGTTGCGTCGCCCGTCGTGGAAAGGATTGCCCTGCTCCACGGGCGAGGTGTGGGTCTTGGCCGTGGTGTAGGGAGTGATCAGAAAACGCCGCTTGGGTTGAAGTCCGCTGAGCCCCACCAGGGGCAGGAAGCGGGACACGAAGCCGCTCTCCTTCTTGGGCCGAGGAGCGGCGTAGGCCTGCTCGTTGGTGCGCGTGATCATGCGGCGGAAGTTGACGCCCCAGCGTGCCTCGTCTTCCTGCTTGAAACGAAGCTGGGAAAGCGGGATGCGGAATTCGACCGACCAGCCGGCATCGTCGTGCCTGGCCTTGCCCTCCCAGATGCCGTCCCAGGAGTTGTCGTTCCAATCGTCGTTGAAAAGCGTTCCATCGGTGAGTGTGCCGCCCGCGGAAACGCCGAAGTAGAAGCCCGTGCGTTTGTCGTTGTAGGAATCGAGATAAACCGTGAACGAGTCGGAGGCGAGGTCGGAGTCGCGCCGGCCCAGCAGGGCCTTGATCGCCTTGGGCTGGGAATCGGCGAGCCGCGCTCCGATATAGATGGAGTCGTCGTCGTACAACACACGCACATCAGTAGCCTCGGTCGCCTGCCGACCCTCGTCGGGATCGCGCTGGACGAAGCGGGTATGCGGCGCGGCCTGGGCCCAGGCCGCTTCATCGAGTTTGCCGTCGACCTCGATGGCTCCTTGCGCGCGGACGGCCCGCACACCGGCGACGCCTTGGTCGGCCACCGCAGCGGGGTTGCTCACCTGACCCGAACCTGCGGCCAATGAGGCGGCCGTCACCAACATCAATAAGTTGAACATCACCGTCACTCCGCTCTGGCGGCATCCCGACCATCAGGATTCGCGCTTCCTGTTCATGAGACGCCGGTCGAGCGGCTTCGGTTCCCAAATAGTCGAGAACCCAAGGGATCCCCGGGTGCGATCAGGGCTGCGGAGAGCCGGTCTTCTTCCAGTAGTAGAACGCGGGGATTCCAAGGAACAGGATGCCGAAGCCGAAAAGCGCCTCGGTGGGCCGCTCGATCAAAGCGTTGAACACGAAGGCGAGCGAGGTGAGGATGAAGATGGCCGGAACCACCGGATAGCCGATCACGCGGTAGGGCCGCGGCCAGTCCGGCTTCTTCGCGCGAAGCACGAACACGGCCATGCCGATGGCGGCGTGGAAGAAGAACATGATCACGATGACGTAGGTATAGAGCGCCTCATACGTGCCCGAGACGGTGAGAATCACGGTCCAGATCCCCTGGGCCAGGATGCAGGCGGCGGGGGTGCGCCACTTCGGATGAACCACGGCGAGGGACTTGAAGAACACTCCATCCTGGGCCATGGGCAGGTAGGTTCTGGTGGAGTAGAGGATGGTGGTGCCGATGCAGCCGAAGGCCGAGACCATCACCGCGGCGGAGACGAGCTTGGCCGCCCCGACGCCAAACAGCGCCACCGCAGCCGCTTCGGCGATACGCGGGTGGTTGGGCATGTCGCCCACCGGAATGGCCCGGAGGTACACGAGGTTCAGCAGGACGTAGAGCGCGGTGACGATCAACACTCCGAGAATCATGCCCCGGGGAAGATCGCGCGACGGGTTCTTCATCTCGCCGCCGAGATACGTAGGGCCGTACCAGCCGTCGAAGGTCCACAGCACACCGATCATGGCCACACCGAAGGCCGAGAGGAGGGAAGCGGGCAGAGCGGAAGCGCCGAAGTCCGGACTCACAACCGGGGTCACGAAGAAGCCGAGCAGGGCGAGGATCACCATGGCCCCGATCTTGGCCACGGTGAGCACGTTCTGGAGCAAGGCGCTTTCGCGCAGGCCCACCATGCTGGTGGCGGTGAAGAACACCACGGCGAGCACACCCGCCACCGCGCTGCCCGTGACCTTCCACGAGTAACCAAGGAGGTTGGCCTGGGCGAGGACGTTCTCGGTGGAGAAAAAGGGGATGAACGAACCGAGATACGTCCCGAAACCTACCGCGATGGCGGCGAGGGCCCCGGACATGATCACCAGAAAGTCGACCCAGCCCTTCAGGAAACCGAAGATGGGTCCGTAGGCTTCCTTGAGGAAGTGATACGGACCGCCGGCCCGCGGCATCATGGTGCCAAGTTCGGCATAGGTGAGGGCGCCGATGATGGCGAGGAGCCCGCCGCAGACCCAGGCGGCCAGCACCAGCCCCGCGTGAGGCAGGGCGCGGGCCACATCGGCGGTGGTCAGGAACGCGCCGGTGCCGAGGACGGAGCCGATGGTGATGAGGGTGGTGTCGGTGGCCGACAGACCTCGGACCAGCTCATTCTTGGGGGGTTCAGACATCCCGCCATCCTACTTTGTGAATCGCGATTCCGGCGGCGGGGGGGGAACGAACCTTCGCTCCCCGGAGCGGACCTTCCCCGACCGAAGGGCGTATTGGTGCGGCTACGCGGGCAACCCCTTGGCGGCCACCTGTTCCATCTCCGTGGCGAAGGTGTCGATCTCGTTGAGTGTGGTGTAGACGTTCGGGGTAACCCTTAAGCCCTGATACTCGGCGTGCACAATGGCCACGGTGTAGATCCGCTTCTTCGCCCAGAGATGCCCCTGCAGTTTGCCGGTGTCGACACCACGGATGCCGACATTGCCAATGGCGCAGCCCATGGCGGGATCGAAGCTGGTGTTGATGACGAACCGCGGGTCTGCGGCGAGCCGCCTCATCCATCGGTCGCGCAGGTAACGAAGCCGGGCCGATTTCCGCTCGGCCCCGATGCCGCGATGGAAGACCATGGCTTCGGCGATGGCGTTGTGATTGGCCGCGGGATGGGTGCCAATCTCCTCGTACTTCCGAATGTCGTCGTCCTGTTTCGCGTCCGCCGCCATCAGCGGCCACAGGCCCTTGATCCGGTTGCGGCGCACGTACAGGAATCCCGTGCCGATGGGAGCGAGCATCCATTTATGCAGGCTCACTCCGTAGAAGTCGCAGTCGACGTCGGCGTGCTTGATCGGCCATTGGCCAAAGGCGTGGGCGCCGTCCACGATCACGTCGATGCCGCGCGACCGGGCGAACTCGCACACCCGCTTCACCGGGAAGATCTGTCCGGTGAGATTCGTGATGTGGCAGAGCAGAATGACTTTCGTCTTCGCGGTGACGCCCTTCACGAAACGCTCGTAAAGGTCGTCCATAGAGGGCGCGGGCACGGGGAACGAGAACTGCTTCAGGATCACGCCATCGCGCCGTTCCCGCTGCTTCCAGGCCGTGATCATGCGCGGGTAGTCCTGGTTGGTGGTCAGGATCTCGTCACCTTGCTTGAGGTCGAGGCCCATGATGCAGATCTCGAGCGACTCGCTGGCGTTTCTGGTGATGGCCATCTCCTCGGGATCGCAGCCGAACTCGGCGGCGAGGTCGCGGCGCACGCCTTCGATGCCGGGCTCGACCTGCTGCCACATGTTCCAGACGGGGGCCTGATTCGACTGATCGAGGTAACGCTTCAGCGCGTCGTGGACCACCCGCGGCGAGGGGCAGACTCCACCGTTGTTGAGGTTGATCATGGTGCGATCGAGGGAGAAGGCGCCCTGTATTTCCCGCCAGTAGTCCTCGTTCGCCGCTACCTCAGCCGCACTGGCGTTTGAGGCGGTCGAAGCAGCGGCCTCCACCACGTCGAGGGCGTGGTCTTTGAAAACAACGGCGGCGGCCGAAACCGCTCCGGCCCGGGAAAGAAAAGAGCGCCGTGTGGCCATGCCTTGGGACCTCCTCGAATGGTGCTTTGAACCTCGCGGGACCGCGGTGAGAACGCACCATTCTCACCGAGGTTCGGGGGGTGCGACGACTCTATTACTTGGCGGCGCGCTCGATGGCCACGCTGGTGGCTTCGATGGAGACCTTGGTAGTGACGCCCTTGGCTCCTTCAGCTTCGAGGTGGTCGATCTCGGCCTTGCTGCGCTCCTTGAGGAGAACCCGGCCTTCGAGTTTCACCTTCTGACCGGCCGCATCCTTGGGCACGAAGAACGAGTAGCCCTCGAAACTCACATGTACGTTCTTGCCGGCCTGCTCGAAGGTGAGCCAGCAGCCCTTGTCCTGGCAAACGGTCTTGATCACGCCCTCGAGAGCGACCATCTTGCCTGCCTCCGGCTTCTCGAGCACGGCGGCCAGAGTGGTGGGGGCGAGGCCCTGAAAGGGCTTGCCGAAGGTCTCCGACGCGGCAACGGCGGTGGTGGCGAGAAGTGCTGCGAAGGAGAAAGCCAGGAATAAACGCATGAGAACCTCTTTTCGGGAAGGGGCGAGGCGACGGGGCCAGGCCCGCGTTGAGTGACAAAGGATTGTGACCCCCCAAGCATAAATCCCCAGGGCAGCGGTCCGGCGTTTCAGTCACGACCGATCCGGTACTAGAGTTCGCGCTATGAGTCCCTCCGCCAAGCCCCGCAACGCCTCGGCGATCGACGCCCTCGGCGAGGCCGTCTCGCACATGCGCGCGAAATTGTTCCCCTTCAGTTTCATGGGGTGGGTCACACTGGGTTTCGTGAGCCTGCTCGAAAGCTGCGGCTCGGGCAGCGGCTCGGGCAGCATGCAGAACAAAATGGGGAACGGCGGATCCGGTCCCCTGCCGGACCCGGTCGCGATGATCGAAACCGGCTTCGGCTGGATCGCCGAGCACATGATCCTTTTCGTGAGCGTCCTGATGGGGCTGATGCTCATCTCCCTCGTTTTCATGTGGGTCCGTTCGCGCACCATCTTTGTCTACATCGACGACGTAGCCACCGGACGTTTCGACCTGGTGCGGCCCTGGGGCGAACACGGCAGCCATGCCGATTCGTTCTTCGTCCTGAGCCTGATCGTGCAGGGAGCTTCGTTCATCCTGATGGTCCTCATCCTCGGCCTGGGCGGCTTCTTCGTCCTGTGGACGCGCGCCAACGAATGGAGCGGGCTGGCCACGGCCCTGGGTCTGCTTCCCATCCTCTTCCTCTTCTTCCTCGCGCTGGTGGTGGCCGCCATCCTGGGCCTAGTCCTGCGCGACTTCATCGCCCCCCTTCAGATCTCGAGGAACGTGGGGGCGCGGGAGGCCACGGGCGTCTTCGTGTCCCTGCTCGGCGCCCACCCCGGCCTCCTGATCGGCTACGCGCTACTCAAGCTCGTGGTGAGCATCGCGGTGGGCATGGTGATCCTGATCGGGAGCTGCGTCACCTGTTGCATCGGCGCTCTGCCCCTGATCAACCAGACCTTGTTCCAGCCCATCTACTACGCCGAACGCGCCTGGTCGCTCAAGCTCCTGGCCCAACTGGGCGAGGACGTCTTCGCCAAACTTGACCGGCCGGCCTTCTTCGGACCGGACGACGCTCCCACGGCTCCCATCGATCTGTCGCAGGTGGAGTACGAGAGATAGCGGCCGGTTGAGGCCGCTGCGTTACTTCGACTTCATCACCCAGACGCCGTCCCACTTACCCTCGGGCGGGTGGGCCTTCAAATATTCGCAGCGCTCAACGTAGACCGAGGCGAGCTTGTCCTTGGCGTGGAGCTTGAGGCATTCGTGGAAGGCCGCCGCGGCTTTAGGAAACTTGCCCGCGCGATAGTGGCCAAGGCCCAGGGAGAAATGCTGGAGGCTCTCCTGCAGATTCGGGAAGCTCTCGTCGGTGTGGTAATCGAGAACCTCGTAGATGGCCACAGGTTGGGTCTTGCCCTGCACCACCACCCAATCCGCCTCCCGCATGCGATAGGTCCCGCGCAGACGCTTGTAGGTCTTCTCGCTGATCAGGATGTGCGCGCCGTACTGTTTGGTGGCGCTTTCCAGTCGCGCCGCGAGGTTGACGCCGTCGCCGATGACGGTGTAGTCCATGCGCTTGGGTGAGCCGATGTTGCCCGAGACGATGGTGTCGGAGTTCACCCCGATCCCGATGTCGATCGGGCGTTTCCCGTGCTTGACCCGTTCGGCGTTGAAGGCGGCGAGGCTCTTCATCATGGATATGGCGGCGCGTACCCCGCGATCCTCATCGTCGTCATGAGGCAGGGGCGTGCCGAAGATGGCCATGATGGCGTCGCCGATGAACTTGTCGAGCATCCCGCCCTCGAGCTGGATACAGTCGACCATCACCGTGAAGTATTCGTTCAGCAGGGCGACCGTGCCCTGGGCCCCCAGTTCCTCGGCGATGGTGGTGAAGCTGCGGATGTCGGCGAAGAGCACGGTGGCGATGCTGCTCTGTCCGCCCAGGATCTCTTCGCCCGCGGCCAGGATGCGATCGGCCAGGGAGGGATCCATGTAACGCGACATCGTGGCCTTGACGCGTTTCTCCGAGCTGATGTCCTCCATGAGGATCATCGAGCCCATCTTTTCCTTCTTGGCGCTCATCAGTGGCACGATGGAGACGTTCACCGACACCTTCTCGCCCTCGAAAACCATCTCGGCGTCCATGGAGATGTCGGTGGTCTGCGACTCGAGCACGCGGCGGATGCGATCGATGAGCCACGCGTTCTTCTCGGTGAAGAACTCTTCGGAGGGCCGGCCGATCACCTGGTCGGCGTCCGCCCGCATGATGCGTAGCGAGGCCGCGTTACAGGTGACCACGTTCCCTTTGATGTCGATGGTGAGCACACCGTTCGACATCGACTCGAGCATGCTCTCGTTGTAGTTCTTGATGTTCTGGACGTCATCGAAGAGCTTGGCGTTCTCCAGGCAGATGGCGATCTGGGCGGTGAAGGCCTTGAGCCGGGTCTCGTCCTCGGTGTTGAAGGTGCTCCCGCGTTTGTTGAGGACCTGGGTCACCCCGATGGTTCGGCCGTCCTTGTTGACCACGGGCACGCACAGGATCGAGCGGGTGAAGAAGCCCGTCTGCTTGTCGAAGGCCGGGTTGAACCGGAGATCGGCGTAGGCGTAGGGGATGTTCACCGAGGCCCCGGAGGTGAACACCGCGCCCGCGATGCCGCTGTCGTTGGGGAAAGAGATGCGGGCGGTGCCGAGGCCCTGACCGATCTCGGTGTAGAGCTCGTTGGCCTTGGTGTCGTTCAGGAAGAGGGTAGAGCGCTCGGCGTTCAAGAGCGCGGTGACCGAGGTCATGATCTTCTGGAGCAGGGGCCCGAGCTGGATCTCTTTCGAGACATCGGAGACCACGTCGATGAACTTCGACTCCTGCTCCCGCGAGCGCTGGGCCGACTCCATGAACATGGTGCTCTGCAAGACGATGGAGGCCTGGCGACACATGGCCTCGATGAGGACGAGGTCGGCGCTGGTGAACTCGCCGCCCTTCTTGTTAAGCACCTGGGTGACGCCGAGAATCTCGCCACGGATGGTGCGGACCGGCGCGCACAACATGTTGCGGGTCTTGAATCCGGTGCGATCGTCGACCGAGCGGTTGAATCGCCCGTCCGCGTAGGCGTCGTTGATGATCTCGCCCACGCCGCTTTGGTACACGTGGCCGGCGATGCCGCTGTCGGCCAGAATGCGGATCTCGCGCTCGGCGCCCTGAGCGACCCGCGAGAGGAGATCGTTCGAATGCTCGTCACGCAGGAACAGGCTGCCCCGCTCAGTTCCGGTGGCGGCCACGGTCAGCTCCACCAGCATGCGGAGCTGCGCGTCGAGCGTGCTTTCGCCCGCGACCTTGTTCGACACGCCGAGCAGGAGCTGGGCCGTCTCCTGGGTCGACAGGTCCAGACTCCGCGCGCGTTTGGCCGGGGCCTTTTTGGAGGATCGCTTCGCCGGTTTCACTCTGTTTCCTCCAACTGCTCGCGCATCACACGGATGGTTCCCTCGAGCTCGCGCCGCTCCGCGCCAAACCGGACCTCGACCTCCTCGACCTTCTTGAGGTGGCTTTCGTTCACCGCTTCGAGGGCCTCGCGCAGCGTGCGCACGGTGGCGCGGAGCTGGGCGATCTCGGCGTCCGCGGCCGACCGCGAGGCCGCGATGTCGTTGTCCCGCTCCTGGCGGGCCTGGTTCAGGGCCTCACGCAGAGCCACCACCGTCCCCTTCAGGTGGACCGGATCGAGCGACTCGTCGGCAGCCGCCGCTTCCTCATTCAAAGCACTCACTAGAGCAACGTACCACAAGCTCGAACGTCGGACCAGAAGGCTCCCCGCCCTCGAATCCGCGGCGCCGCCGACCGGCCCCCGGTCCGAGTCGTCTACACTCCGTCGTTTGGCGACCCCGAAACACGCGGCGAATCGCGGCTGACGTCAACGACATGGCCCGCAAGAGGCCGAAAGATGGAGAGTGTGCGCATGAGTCGGAAGTTCCTGGCGGCCATCCTGATCGCAACCGGGCCCGCCCTTGCGGGCGCCCAGACCGAGACCGCGGGTCTCGAGAATTCGGTGGTCAAGGTCTTCTCCTCGATGCGTTATCCAGATCCCTATAAGCCCTGGACCAAGCAGGCGCCCACCGAGGCCACAGGGAGCGGTGTGGTGATTTCGGGCAACCGGATCCTCACCAACGCGCACGTCGTGATGTTCGCGAGCGAGGTCCAGGTCCGCGCGAACCAGTCGGGCAACAAGGTGACGGCGCGGGTGGAGAGCCTCGCCCGCGACATGGATCTGGCCATCCTCAAAGTGGAAGACGAGTCCTTCTTCAAAGACCGCCCCGCTCTTCCCTGCATGAGCACGCTGCCCGAGATCAAGGACGCGGTGATGGCCTTCGGTTATCCCGTGGGGGGCGACAGCCTTTCGGTGACCAAGGGCATCGTGTCCCGTATCGACTTCGCGCCCTACGGCTACGACCCGGCGGGCACGGGCGCTGCCGGCCTGCGCATTCAGGTCGACGCCGCCATCAACCCCGGGAACAGCGGAGGTCCGGCGGTGGTGGGCGACAAAATGATCGGCCTCGCCTTCGCCTCTTTGGGCGGCGCGCAGAACATCAGCTACATCATTCCCTGCACCGAGATCGAGCCCTACCTCGCCGATATCGCGGACGGCCGCTATGACGGCAAGCCGGTGCTGCCCGATCGCCTGCAAACCCTCGAGAACGGCGCGTTGCGCACCTTCCTCAAACTTCCGAAGGACGCGCAGGGCATTGTGGTCGACGAGCCCGTGGCCGTTTCGAGCGGGCCTGGGCTAAGGAAATGGGATGTGATCACGAAGATCGGGGACAGCAGCATCGACGACCAGGGCATGGTGAAACTCGGCGCCAACAGCCGGGTGGGCTTCCAGTACCTGGTGCAAAGCGCCACGAAGGGCGGGAAGGTTCCCCTGACCGTAATCCGAGACTCTCAGCCCCTGCGCCTCGATGTGCCGGTGAAGGCGGCGCGCCCGAATCTGATCCCAAGCCTCGACGGCAACTATCCCTCGTACTTCGTCTACGGCCCCCTCGTTTTCTCGAGCGCCAGCACCGAGTACGTGGGCGGCTTCATGCGGAACCAGGGCATGGGCAACATGATGGGGGTGATGACGAGTTCGCTGGTCACCCGCATGCTGGAGGGGCCCGCGTTTCCCGGGGAGAGCCTGGTGGTCGTGGCTTCTCCGTTTTTTCCGCACCGCCTGGCCCAGGGATACTCGAATCCCATGGGTCTCGTGCTTCAAAAGGTCAACGGAACAAAGGTCAAGAGCCTGATCCATCTGGTCGAGATGCTGCGCGACCAGGCACAAGGCTTCGTCACGCTCCAGTTCGAGGGCCTGTTCACGGAAACCCTGGTCTTCTCTCACTCGGAGATCCTCGCCGCTACAGAAGCGATCCTGACCGACAATGGCGTGCGCAGCCAGGGGTCACCCGACACACTCGCGGTGTGGAACCTGAAGGCGACCCGGTAAGCCTCGAGACGATTCAATCCATGCGAAAAAGACTCCGCAAGAAACAAGGGGAAGGTGAGTTCGCAGGCTACGCCTTCGGCGTGTCCTACGTCCTCGACGACGTGTCCAGCAAGCGGGCCAACGAGTTCCTCGACCGCTTCGTGGAAGCGATCGAGGCCCACGGGCTCGAATGCGGCGATGGCCGACGCGAATGGGACTTCCGCGTGGCCTGCGCCAACGATTCGAAGCCCACCGAAGATCAGCGCGCGGCGGTGGTGGCCTGGCTCAAGGGCCGCCGGGAGATCGCCCGGTTCGACGTCGAAGCCCTGGACTGAACGTTCAGGCGGCCGGGCCGCCCCGTTCTTGTGACGCTCCACGAAGCGTCACAAGTTTTTGAGACTCGGGGGATGCGACTCCCTAGCCTGACTGCATGGATGATTCGAAGCGGCGGCGCGGCGCTATTTCGGCTTCCAGGGTCCCCACTCCGGACGGGCATCGGACACGAGGAGGCTCCGTGAGCGCGATTGTCGAGTTGCGGGCGGCGTCGAGCGTGATCTCAAGCTGGGATCCGTCGACCACTCCGGTCGCGACGGGGTAGCGGTTCGGCCAGGGCCGTCCCCGGTGTGGGGACGACGGAGCCGAGGGCGGCCCTGGCCAGGAGTCTAGAGACGGCCCGCTTCACGGTTCGGAGCAAAATGACTCGTCAGTCGCTGCGGGCCGCGCGCAGGTAGTCGAGCACGGCGTCCTTCCCGTCTCCCTCCAGGGCCACGAACTCGACACCGAAACTCGTGGGCGGAGTCTCGCGAGCCACTCGGCCACGACCGGCCACGTTCCGCTTGCCGGGCAAGGCGAAGCGGAACTTCAACTCGTCGCCCACCCGCAGGTTATGCCGCGCGAACATCAGCATCCCACCGGCGCTCAAATTGATGATGGCGGCGGGAACCTCTGAGGCGGTGGCCACATCGATGCGGGCCACCACCCGGGCATCCTGACGCACCGGCACGGTCAGCAGCCTCGAAAAGCGGCGGTCCCAATCCTCGTCGGGGGGCAGGCGAAGAATCGCGTTGGCGCCGGCCTCGCGCATCTCGTGATCCGATCCCATCGACTCACCCCGCGTCAGCACCGCGATCGACCGGTCGCGCGTGGCCGGCTCCTGCCTCAGTTGACGGATGAACTCTGAAGCGTCGGGAAGATCGCGATCGACCAGAATGACTTGAACCCCCAGGCTGGTGCTGACGAGACGCGCGTCGGCGAGGTTCCGGACGCGGCAAACCTCGATGCCCTCACGTCCGATCAGGGTTTTCGAAAGCTCGGGCCGCAGGTCGTGCTCGGAGCAAACGAGAACCCGCAGCATCACGCGTCCCCCGTAGGAATTCCTCATGGGGAGCAGGTTAGGACGGTGGGAGCCGTCCCCACCGTCGCGAATGTCACATGTTCCCAACCCTGGGTGACCGGGGTCACCTTGAAGGCTACTTCCTCTGGAAGGCTCCCTTGACCATGTCGGGACTGAAGAACGTGCCCACGTCGCCTTCCGAGGCGTAGCGGTAAAGAGCCGCGGCGTAGATGCCGCCCAGGGTTGCGCTGATCAGGGCGATACCCACGAGCGTGACCACCAGACCGACGCCCACCATGACCATCAGGGCAGTCGACTCCGTGAAGGCTGCGGCGATGAAGAGGATGAGGCCGAGGAGGATCGAACCGAAGGTCATGACCCCGAAGACCGCGCCCATGCCGGCATTGCCCACGATCTGCTCGCCCCAGGTCTTCCGCAGGTACGCCCCGCTCCGCTTGACGGCGTCGATGGGCCCCACGTTCTCGGCGGCGAGGACGGGCACCACCAGGAAGGTGGCCAGGTTCCAGGCGAGGCCGACGAGGGAAATGACGATCTTGCCGAGCAGGCCGCTGCGCTCGGAGATGCTACGCAGGATCATCCCCACGGTGGCGGCGATCAACGCGTAGCCCATGATCGGGCCAAGCCGCGAACTCGCGATGCGGAAACCATCAGCCACGGTGGGGTCGCCCCCGCGCAGACGAATCAGGGCCGCCCCGACAAGCGCCGTGTTGCAGAAGAAGATGACGAAGTACTGGACCACGTAGAACAGGAAGCCCACCACGTAGCCGGCGACAGGAAAGCCGGAGTCAGCGCCGGTGTCGAAGAGTCCCGCGAGCACGCTCGGCACCGCGAAGGTGATCAGCACCACCACCGAGAGGGCGGCGGAAATGGCCGGGAACACCATCAGCTCCTTGTCGGCGCGGAGGACCTCGGCGCTGGCTTTGACGAGAGCCCAGCTGTTGGAAATGCTTTGGAACATGAATACTCCTGGGGATGTCCTGGGGATGCCGGGACCACGGCGTTGCCGATGACTATAGGCCTTCCCGAGGGGTCTTGAGGCGGCGAGCGTAGTACAGTGCCCGCGTTCATGGACGCTCCGACCAAGCCGCGTGTGTCCCGTTCGGCCGCCTGGCGCGAGGCGCGCGAACTGGTATGGGCTCATCGTCGGCGCCTCGGGCTCGGCCTCGGGCTGATGCTGATCAGCCGGGTGGCGGGCCTCGTCCTCCCCGCTTCATCGAAGTGGCTGATCGACGAAGTGGTCGGCAAGAACCGCGCCGATCTCCTGATGCCCATCGCCCTGGCCGCGGGGGCAGCGACGTTCGTGCAGGCCGTGACTTCGTTCGTGCTTTCCCAGACCCTGGGCGTGGCCGCCCAGCGGGCCATCACCGACATGCGCAAACGGGTCCAGGCGCGGGTCATGCATCTGCCCGTGCGCTACTTCGATTCCACCCAGACCGGGGTTCTCGTCTCGCGGATCATGAACGACGCGGAGGGAATAAGGAACCTGGTCGGATCGGGCCCGGTGCAACTGGTGGGCGGATTCCTGACCGCGGCCATGGGCCTGTCCGTGCTCTTCTGGCTCAACTGGCATCTCACCGTGGTGACCATGCTCGCCCTCGCCGTCTTCGGCGGGGGCATGGCGTATGCGTTCAACACCCTGCGGCCGCTGTTCAAGGAGCGGGGCAAGATCACGGGCGAGGTCATCGGGCGGCTGACCGAGGCTCTTGGCGGCATCCGCGTGGTGAAGTCTTACACCGCGGAGAAGCGTGAGGAGATCGTGTTCACCGAAGGGGCGCACCGCCTCTTCCGCAACATCGCGCAGTCGATGACCGGGGTGTCGGCCACCACTGCGGGCAGCACCGTCATCATCGGAGTGATCGGTGTGCTCATGATCTGGCTGGGCGGCCAGGCCATCCTGACCGGCGAGATGACCCTGGGCGATCTGGTCATGTACATCTTCTTCATCGGGTTGGTGGCCGCGCCCCTCGTGAGCATCGCCTCCATCGGCACCCAGATCACCGAGGCCCTCGCCGGGCTCGACCGGATCCGGGAGATCCTCGACATGCCCACCGAGAGCGATGACGACGCGCAGCGGGCGCCCATCGACCGTCTCCACGGCGATGTGACCTTCGAAGACGTCTCATTCGAGTACAACCCGGGCGTCCCCGTGCTCAATCACGTCTCTTTCTCGGCGGCTTCGGGGACAACCACCGCGCTCGTCGGCTCGAGCGGTTCCGGCAAGAGCACACTCATCAGTCTGGTCATGGCCTTCAACCGCCCCACTCGCGGCCGCATCCTGATCGATGGCCGGGATCTGGCGGGTGTTCGCCTGGGCGAGTACCGCGCGCAGCTCGCCTCGGTGCTGCAGGAAAACTTCCTGTTCGACGGGACAATCGTCGAGAACGTCGGTTACGCGAAACCGGGCGCCACGCGGGAAGAGGTGATGGAGGCCTGCCGGGTGGCGCACTGCGACGAGTTCATCAAGGCCTTTCCCCAGGGCTACGACACCGTGGTCGGCGAGCGCGGGATCAAGCTCTCAGGCGGCCAGCGCCAGCGCGTTTCGATCGCGCGGGCCATTCTCGCGAGTCCGCGTGTGCTGATCCTCGACGAAGCCACGTCGAGTCTCGACAGCGAGAGCGAAGAGATGATCCAGGACGGGCTACGAAAGTTGCGCGCGGGGCGCACCACCTTCGTGATCGCCCATCGCCTGTCGACCATCCGCAGCGCCGACCAGATCCTCGTGCTCGAGGGCGGGGCGATCGTGGAGCGCGGCGCGCACGCGGAACTGCTCGCCGCGCAGGGACGGTACCGGCAGCTCTACGACAAGCAGTACCGGTTCGAAGCCGACCGATTCATCAATCCCGGCGAAGACTTTACCGAGGAACCCCTAAAGTCGAAGCCCCTGCCACCGGTTTCGAGCCCGCTGTAGGCCGTCTTCGAGCCTGCTAGTCTCCACAGAACCCAGGAGGGTCCCATGTTCGGTCTACTCGCCGTTTTAGGTCTCGCGCTCCTTCAAGAACCCGTGCGGACTCAGGAGGACTTGCACACGAAGCAGCGGCTCCAGCAGTCGGAACAGCACTACCGCCTGGGCGTGGAGGCGCTGCAGACCGAGCGCTTCGAAGAGGCGGAACAGGAACTTCGCCAGGCGGTGAAACTCGATCCCAACTCCTATCTCGCCTATTTCAGCCTGGGCAAGACCTACATTGCGCTCAAGCAGTACGACGACTCGGTCCGCGCTTACCGCGCCTGCCGGGAGGCCTGGGACCGCTCCGTGGCGGACAGCACGGAGCGCGGCTTCGACCGGGAAGCCAGACGCGAGGACCAGATCCGCGTGCTTCAGGACCGGATTCGCGAACTGGAAACCGCGCAACGGGCCGCCCGCACCGACGTCGACCGGCAGCGCATACAGGAGCGCATCGCTCTTATCGAGGTGGGCATGAGGTCCATCGAGCGGCTCCGCGGCAACGATCACGGTGTTCCAGACCCGCCCGCGGAATTCTCCCTTGCCTTGGGCTCGGCGTACCTGCGCGCGGGCTCAGTCGATGAAGCGGAGAAGGCCTACCGCGAAGCCCTCAAGCTCCGGCCGAAATACGGGGAGGCCCACAACAACCTCGCCGTGATCTGCATCAAGCGGGGCGACTACGAGGAAGCCTATACGCACGTAAAGGCCGCTCAGAAGGCCGGCTTCAAGGTCCATCCACAGCTGGTGGCCGATATCGAAGCCGCGCGCCGCGCCGGCGGAAAGTAAGACAGTCGCCCCCGCCGCGAGGGCCTCAGCCCACGTGGATTCTTGGGCGCTCCTCGGGATTCCGCACCGCGCGGCGCAGGACCTCGCGCGTCACCGGAGCGGTGTCGCCCTCACCGAGAAAGACGTATTTCAGAACGTAGACGATGGGATTGCCTTCGGTCCAGCCGAAATAGGCGTGCGAAGTCTGGCCTGACGAGGATTGCGCTTTCAGCAGGATCGCGGCGATGGCGTTGGGAATGGCGGGCGCGGTGCAGCGAAGGATCCGATGCGTCCCGATCTTGACCCCACGCACCTCGATGTCCTCCTCGAACGCGGAGGCGTCCCCCTGGATCATCTCCAGGAAAACAACGTCTTCGTCGTCCTGCAGTGAGTGGTCTTCGCGGGCTTGTCTCTCCTTCCGGTCGTACTCTTCGACCGTCCGCTTGTCCGGCCGGTGAGCGATGATCCGGACCGGGGCGGGGGCGAAGGAGGAAAGGAACCCGACCGCCTTGGGCGAGAATTTCACCGCCCCCACACGCAGCTCCGTCGACCGCATGGCGCGCGAGGTGATCGACACCAGCACGATGCCCCCGATGAAGAACGAGGCGATCTTGAGGCCCTCGGGTCGCTCGATGATGTTGAGGAGTGTGGTGTAAGCGAACACCAGGGTCATCGCCCCGTACAGCCAGCGCACCGGTCGACCGGCGTGGGCAATGGTGACCGCGACCGCGGCGGAGGTCATGAGGACAAGGACGCCCGTCGCATAGGCCCCACCCTGTGCATTGACGTCCGCGTTGAACGCGTAGGTCACGATCAGACTGATCAGGGTAAAGACGAGGACCAACGGGCGGTTGGCGCGCGCCCAGTCCGGGGCCATGCCATAAGGCGGGAGGTATCGGGGAACGAGATTCAGCAGACCGGCCATGGCTGAAGCCCCGGCGAACCACAGGATCACGATGGTCGAGACGTCGTAGAGAGTGCCGAAACCGTCGCCCAGGAAGCGGTGGGCCAGAAAGGAGAGCCCGCGGCCATAGGCCTCGCCGCCCAGTTCGAACGCCTTCGCCGGAATCAGCACAGTGGTGACGAAGGACGAGGCGATGAGGAACACGCTCATGATCAGGGCGGCCACGGCGAGGAGCTTGCGCGTGTTGCGAATGCGGCCGAGTGGACGGCCGGGCGCGTCGTTCTCGTCGCCCCGCACCAGGGGCATGACCGCGACGCCCGTCTCAAAGCCCGAAAGCCCCAGAGCGAGTTTCGGGAACAGGATCAGGGCGATGCCGACCGCCATCCACGGATTGCCATGCCGAGTGAGGAGTCCCTCCCACCACGAGTCGATCAAGGCGCCGTGAGAAAAGACCTCATGAAGAGCCACCCCCACGACCACCACGTTCAGCGTCAGGTAGAGCGCCACAATGAACACGGCTATCCCGATGGCTTCGCGGAATCCCTTGAGGAAGACCGTCCCTAGGGCGAGCAGGAGCATCGAGGTCACGAGGACAGGGTGGTGCTCGACCCATGTCGGGACGTACGGGTTCTCCGCAATGTGGGCGGTGGCGTCGGCGGCCGACATCGTCATCGTGATGATGAAGTCGGTGAAGGCGAAGCCCAGGAGGATGAGAACGAACACCTTCCCCCTCCACCTCGGAAGGAGCTCCTCGAGCATGAGGATGCTGCCCTGGCCATTCGGAGAGTGCTTCGCCACCTGGGCATAGATGGGAAGGGCCACGAAGAGTGTGACCAGCACCAGGATCAGAGTGGCGATGGGAGACAACATCCCCGCCGCGAGCACGGCGATGCCCGGCTGGTATCCGAGGGTCGAGAAGTAGTCGACGCCGGTAAGGCACATGACCTGCCACCACGGCGCCGTCGCCTGGTGCTGCGAATTGTCGCCGCGACCATGGAGGAGCCAGTCGCCCAGCCACCGCCCGTCACGGGCCGGGGCCGGGCCGGGCGCTATTGATTCCGAGGAATCGGCGTCCCCCGAGGCGCTCACAGTATTCTGACTCGTCATGATCGGCTTCGCCGGCCTGGGTCTCCTGCAATCGACCTTGGTCGCGGCAAGGTCCTACGCCGTGGATTCTGGCCGACGGCCGCCCGTTGAACGACTCTCTTGACGCCTTCTTAACGCGACCGACGCCGATCTTTACGATTTCTTGATGCGGAGATCGGCAGGAATGCGCGCGATGAGCCCCAATGGCTGTCCACCAGACGGCGATGCACATCCGCATCGGCACCCGCGCCGCCGTGTATCCTTCAAGGAGGTGCGGCTCCTCCTCTTCGCGATCATCGGCGCCCTGCCCCTCCTCGCCCTGTTGCCCTCGGCCACACTGCAGTCGAGGCTGGCCCTGCACGAGGCCCACGCTCTCTTCGCACAGGCTCAGCAAGAGAAAGCAATAGCGCAGTACGAGAAGGTGTTGAAGCTCGATCCGCGCCAAGCCTACGCCTGGTTCTTCCTGGCCCGTTCCCACGAGCCCGTCGAGCGCGATTCCTTCGTGGACCTCCCGGGAAGCGATCCCGAGGCCGCGGCAAAGGCGGAGGCGGCTCGCCAGGCGGCCGAGGACCGACGTCGCACCCGGGCGCTCGAGGCCTACCAGCAGGCGATCGACCTGGGCCTCGGCAAGGTGGACACGTTCGACTACCAAGCCGAGGCGCTTGCCGCTCTCGTCAGCCTGCAGCACACGACCCCGGGCCAGAAGCAGGCGGCCCTCGTTACCGCGAAGAGGCTCGCGCACGAATATCCGGCTGACCCCAGGGCGCTCGGTGTGCTGGCCAGGACCCACGAGCGGCTCGACAATCTCGCCGAGGCCGAGGCAACCTTCCGCAAGCTCCGGGGGATGATGCCTTCAGACCCTCGCGCCTGCGAAGCCCTCGCTTCCTTCTACTACCGGCCTCGGGATGGGCGGTCCCGCTTCGACGAGGCCATGGCCGTGCTCGAGGAGTGCGCCGCCCTCACTCCAACCGAACCCGCCGGGTACCAAAAGGTCGCCGCGTTTTACTTGGACAAGGCCTACCGAGACCACTCACTCGCCGACGAGCCGCGCGGCCAGCTCGCCGACAAGGGGCTCACCGCGGCCAACAAGGCGCTGACGCTGGACCCAACCCACTTCGAGTCGATGTTCTACAAAGCGCTGCTCCTCCGCCTGAAGGCCAGCACCACGGCCGATCCCGTAAAGCGTAGGGAGCTGCTGGAAGAAGCCATGACTTTGCAGAGAGCCGCCTTGGACGAGAGGCGGCGAAAGCTCGAGGAGCAGGCGCTTCAAGGGGCTCAGCCATGAACGGGAGCGCGGGCCGGATCCCTGCAGTGGTGGTGGGAGGGCTCCTGTGCAGCGCGGCTTTGGGCCTGCTCGCGGTCGCGGGCCGGATGCCGGCGCACTACTTGGGAAGCTTAGGCATCGAGGCCGACAGCACGGCGGTGATACGGTCCTTCCAGACGAACTGGCTCTTGGCTACCGCCGTCCTGGCCGGTCTCTACGTCAGCGGTCTCGCACTCCTCGGGTTCCGGCGGGGCGGGCCGCCGAGCCACGAGCCACGCCCGGGCCTCCTGCCCACGGCCATCGCCGCCCTCCTGCTCTTGGCCGCGGCGTTCTGGTTTTTCGTCGGCGCCGCACTGGGACGTCTGGTCCCCGCGTATTTCACCGCCTTGGTCACCCTGTGGGCGATCGTGCTGGTCGCCTATGTCTGGACCTCGCTGTGGGGCCGGCTGCTACGCCCGTTGGGCATGGCGCTCACCCTGGCCGGAGTGCTGGCTGCGGCCTGGGTCATCCATGCGTTTCCTGCCCTGGAGCAGGGCACCAGTCCCGGCTTGGCCTACCCGTGGCTGCTAGAGCTATTCAGGCAGAGCGGCGGCGGCGGAATGGGATCGACCAGGGGCGAGATCCGCTTCCTGAGCACAACCGTCATCATCTCGCCGGTGGCGAGCTCGATATTCCTGGTGCTCGGGTTGCCCCTGCTCATCCTCCCGCGCAGGCGTCCAGCCTTCACCGCGTCCCTGCCCGCGTTGGGCGTGGGGGTGCTGCTCCTCATCTCGTCCGTGCTGCTGCCGCGCACCCTGCGTGTGGCCGGCGCGCTCCAGTCGGCCCTGCCGCCGGGCCTGGGGCTCTCCGGGTCGGCGCTCGAAGAGGGACTGTCAAGCAACCCCATGCCGGTACCCCCGCCACCGCCACCGCCACGAGCGCCGCGGCCGTAGGGCGAGGGTCGTCTGTCTCTGAAGCTGCTGGAATCGGAAACGCTTCAGCGGTAGGCGACGAACAACACGAAGACAAAGCGGCTCCTGCCATCGGACCGAGCGCATGCCCGGTAGCATGCTGATCTCTGGGATCGGCCGCAGCGGCTATCGCAGGATCTGTAGTTGCTTCTTCGCGCAGTCGATCACATCGAAGAACTCAAAGAGATCGCGAACATGGCCCTTCTGAATGGCCGCGCGTCCGGGCCGCTTCCCGTGCGCTCCAGATGGGAAGCCGGGATAGGTCGCCGAATTGAATCTGATGGAAAGGTTGTGACGGCCTTCGATTTTGGTCCAGCCGGGCAGACACTCGTCCAGTGCGGCGAAGACGTCATTGAGAAGGACCTGCCCGTGCGTACCCACGGAGAGCTACGCAGCGCTCGAGAGATTCTCGTTTGCGGCTAGGACGTTCATCTTTTCCTTCACCTCGCGATTCACTTCATCGAGCCGGACGATCGTGAGGCTGGCGTAGACGTCACTGGTGCGCTTGGGTAGACACGCCGCAAAGTTCTCCACGACCTCTGCGCCGTTGCGGATCTCTGCGCGTGAGGCCAGCCATCGCGCCTCCGCAGCGCGGTTCTTGGTCGCGCCGAAGGAGCGAACGGCCGAGCAGAAGAGCATGAAGTCCCGCGGGTTCGCCTCCACGAAGTCGAAGAGGATCGTCTTCAACGTCATGCGGAAGTTCTCATATGCCTCGACGGGCGTGGCACCGCAGTCGGCGAATCCCGCGGGATCCACAGCCGCGACGGACCACTCACCGGCATCCAACTCGAGGACGGCTCGGCCGGTGATGTCGATTGCCGCGCTGAACGTCTCGCCAGCCACTACCTCGCGACAGCTGTATACGAGGGGGTACGTGTTCATTGGGGTCTCCTGAACGACTTTGTTGGGGAGGAATCGTAAGGTGCTTCTGCGGTTCAAGCAAACCGACCTCCGAACACTGGAGCGTGTTTGCATCAATCATGCCATTTCCGGGGGGCCGGAGCAGAGGGCCCATCGCCCACGCCGAACGGAAGGGAAAGTCAGCACAAGTCACGACCGGCGTTTCGGGGGGCCTGGTAGGGGCCGGCTGCTGGCCCCATGCTGGCCCCGGACTCCCGAAGAGCGTAGATACTGGCCGGAGGGGTCGTGAACACAGAGGGATTCGACGCCGCACGAAGTAAGGCGCGCCACGGGATCTGGCGGCCAAAGGCCGGCAGATCGACTTGATAACCCTCGATCTGAAAGATGGAGGGGAGAAGCCCGGAGGGACGGTCGTCGGAAGAGGGATTCGACGCCGCACGGAGTAAGGCGCGCCACGGGATCTGGCGGCCAAAGGCCGACGGATCAACTTGGCAACCCTCGCATTGCAGGGAGGGGGTTTGGATCCCGGAGGGGTGGTAACCCACAGCGGGATTCGACGCCGAGCGGAAGCGAGGCGCTTCACGCGATCTGACGGCCTCCGGCCGGCAGATCGACTTGATAACCCTCGATCTGAAAGATGGAGGGGAGAAGCCCGGAGGGGTGGTAACCCCGGAGGGATTCGAACCCTCGATCTTCGCCTTGAAAGGGCGACGTGCTAACCGCTGCACTACGGGGTCATTGCTCGGAAGCAACGGCCGGGCCGCGGAGTCTACCGCAGCGCCGCCGCTTGTTCCATCGGATGCCCGGTTTTGGTGCGTCGAGGTTGGGGGGGCGGGATGGCAGGTCGCTTGGCCCAAGGGCAGGCGGTCGCTTCGACCGCACCTCCGCACGGACCTCCCTCAGCGACCGCCCTGGGGGCCCGAGTCGCGGGCCGGGATGGCTACGCCGCGCGGGGAAGGTTGTCGACCTCGGTGCGCATGCGGGACGCCTCGGCCTGAAGGGCGAGGCGCCGGGCGGTCTGGACGCTCACCCTGGAGGGATCGGCGGTTTCCGGTGCGCCGGTGCGGTCTGAAAACCGGAGCGAATCGAGCCAGACGAACCTGAGGATGGCGGCGACGCCGAGGGTGAGGGTGGTGAGGGAAAGTGTTTCAAGAGCAGACATGGATGCGACCTCTTTCTATTGGACGCGCCCAAGGTATCCTCGGTTGCATCCGGTTCGGGTCCCCTGAGGGCGAGAAAGATATTCGCTTTATTTTCGCCTCCCGTCAAGCCCTCCAGTAAGAAAGCCTTTGGACTGGGGTCTGCCCCTTCGTCAGGGTCGGGCCGCAATCTCGAGCAGGCTGGGCGCCAGGGAGAAGTGGTCGGCGCCCCGGCCCTGATTCATGACGACCACCACGGTGATGCCCGCCGCGGGGTCGTGGAGCAGAAGACTGTTGCCGGACCAACTGCCCCCGCTGTGACCGATCTGGGTTCGCCCGAGGTAGGCGTAGCCGCGAATGCCCCAGACCCACACCGGTCTCGCCCGGAATATTCCCTGCGGCGCTGACGAGCGTTCTCATCTCCGTCTGCGCCCGCGCGGAGATCACGCCCGCCGTGAAGAGCGCGTGCCCCCAGCGGGCCACGTCCCGGGCGCTCGCCAGCAGCCCGAAGGCGTAGTTCCCGGCCGAGGCCAGGGACATCTGATCGAGGGGATTCACGATCCTGGCCCCGCGGGTGAGGGCATGGGCGACGGGTGCGGGCGGCGTTTCGAAACCGGGGAGGAGAACCTCGCGCAACTGAAGCGGAAGGAAGAGGCGTTCGTGATACAGCGTGAGCATCGACTTCCCCGTTACCTTCTCCGCGACGAGGCCCAGGAGGATGAAGGCGGTGTTTGTGTACTCGGTGCGAGCCCCCGGTCGGAACCGCGGGGGACCGATGAAAGTCAGAAGATCGGCGGCCTTGAAGACCCGGCTGGGATCGGCGCCGATTGCCGCGTTGAAGGCGGCGCTGGTGGTGTAGTTATCGAGTCCGCTGGTGTGGTTCATCAACTGGCGGAGGGTGATCTCAGGATCGACGTTTGGGCGCGGGCCCAGCCATTTCGCCACCGGATCATCGAGGGAAAGGCGGGACTCGTCGGCCAGCTGCAGGATCACCGCCGCGGTCATGGTCTTCGTGATGCTCGCGATGGCGATGAGGTGTTCTGGCCGCAGAGGTTCTTCCGGCCGGCTCTGGCCGGCGACCCCGCTCCACTGGGTGCCGTCGCGAAGGATGACCGAGGCGCTCACGCCATGATGGCCGGGAACTTCGGCCCAGCGAGCGAGGGCCGCCTGGAGTTGGTCCGCAATGGATGTGTCGGCCAGGCCCACCGCCTCCACAGGCCCGCGGCGAAGGACGATCACCTCGCCCTGTCTGGGCACGGTCGAGGCCTGGTAGGGGGCGACACTTTCGCCCGCCTCATGGTGAACCACGATGACGCGACGCGCGTCGATCTTCGCTCCCGCGCGTGCGACGGCGCGCAGCATCCAGGGCGTGACGAAAGCAACGTCGAGGTTCTTCGCCGCGATCAGGCTCGAGGCGCCTTCCGTGTCACCAGGCAGGTAGAACCTCAGGCCGTGCCACTCGATCACGTAACTGTAGTGCTCGAGGTCCGCATGCGGCGTTGATATGGCCTGAACCCGGATGGGCCCGAAGCGGGCGTCACCTGTCGGTTCGATTCCTCTTGTCGGAGCGGCCGCGCGAACCGGCGCCGGCCCGACGACACCTGCGGGGTTCAGCCGGGAGAAAAGCTCAGCCGCGAAGTGGTCGCGATGCTGATGTGTCGTCACGACGAGCAGCTTTGCGGAGTCGGCGATCTTCGGCACGCCGGACCACTCCCACGTCATGTAGCGCGAATATCCGCTCTGGTACGGGAAGTCGGTCAGGAGCGTGTATTCGCCGTCCGTGATGTGCCAGGCTTCATTTCCGATGAAGGTGGCGGTGAGCGTCCGAGCCGGGCCCGGGGGCGTTTGAGCCGTGGTCGCGTTGGCGAGGAGCAGGGTGATGATGAGCGGGGCGATTCGCATGGATGCGCTCCTGCCTCAGCGACGTTCGATTCGGACGTTCGCGAAATACGCTTCCGTGCCCGCGCCGAGCCACAGGGCGATGGCGCCTCCTCGGGCCGCGTGTTTGAGGTCGTTGATGATGAGGCAGGGCTGCTCCGCTCCGTTGACGAAAAGGCTGGCCTTCGTGCCCTCGACCACCACGCGCATGCGGGTCCAGGCATCGGCTTCAAGATCCACGTACGACTCGTAGACGCCGGGCTCTTCCTTGCGAAGACGATTCCATGGGTGCTCGGGAATCGAGGTGTACTGCGTCGAATGATTCCGTCGAACCTGATCGTTCGCTCTACCGTTGGTCGGTCTCAGGTAGAAGGACTTGAACCTCGAGCCGCCCTCGGTCACGTCAAAGGCGAGACCCACAAAGCCGCGCGCGCCCGCTCCCGCTCCCGGGGCCAGACGCCCGACCACATCGAGTTCAATGACGCCGTTGACGAAATCCGGTCCGGGCAGAATCGCGATCGCCTCCCCACTCGCGACCGGCGGAGTTGCCTGGCGTTCGATCACGCGCATCGCCGGTCGGCCGCGATAGGAGGCGGCAGACACCTCCACGTTGATGGCCCGAAGGTCGGCGGGGCCGAGGGGCGCGGTTTGCCCGGAGGCGTGGGTCGAAACACCGCCGAGGGCGAGGGCCACCGCGAGCACACCGCGCCGCAAGAACAAGTCGGAAAGTGAGTTCATATCCACAGTAGACGCCGAAACCTCCGAAAGGGTCGGGAACAGAGTTGGCCGAGCACTAGACTTTGCCGACCATGCCTCGAGGATTCGACACCACCCAGTGGAGCGTAGTCGCGGCCGCCGCGCAATCAGGCCAGACCGGCGCGGATCGGGCGCTGGCCGTGTTGTGCGGCCGCTACTGGGAACCTCTGTACGCCTTCGCGCGACGCAGCGGACACGATCCGGCGGCGGCCGAGGACCTGACCCAAGGTTTCTTCGCCCACCTCATCGAGAAGCGGACCTTGAGGGCCGCGCGGCAGGAACGCGGACGTTTTCGTTCGTTTCTGCTTTCCTCCTTCAAGAACTTCATGGCTGATCAACGCGATCGCGAGCACGCGATGAAACGTGGAGGCCGTGTTCAGATCGTCTCGTTCGATGTCGCGGAGGGAGAGGAAGGCCTGGCGGGGGCTCTCGCCGGACCGGACACTCCGGAAACACTGTTCGAGAGACGATGGGCTCACGCGCTTTTGAAAACAGTTCTGGCCGACGTCAAAACCGCCTACGATGCTGACGGCGCCGGTCCGGTCTTCGAAGCGCTGAGGGACACTCTGGTCGGCGCATCCGACGAGTCGTATCGGACAATCGCGGACAAGCTGGGGATGACCGAGGGCGCCTTGAAGGTAGCCGCCCATCGCCTGAGACGTCGTTTCGGACGGGCCCTGCGCGCAGAGGTGGCGAGAACGGTCGACCCACCGGAGGTGGAAGACGAGCTCAGGCATCTGCTGTCGGTCCTGTCATTGTGAAACAGCCCGCGTAACCTTCGGGCACGGACGCCGTATTGAAGGTTGAGGGAACATTCCAATGACCGATCAAGCCTGCGCCAGTTGCCAAAAGACCATTCCATCGGGTTCGCCCGGTGGCTTATGTCCCGCGTGTTTGTTGCGACAGGGCCTGGCGGACGATTTCACCCAGACCTCCGCGGCTTCGGGCGGCTCTACGCTGGACCCAAGCGAAATACCCGAGTCCGCGCTGTCGACGGAACCAGCGGGGCGCTACACCACGATCGAGGACTCGGGGCAAGGCGGTATGGGGAAGGTGTATCTGGTCCGTGACACCCACCTCGGGCGGGAGGTGGCGCTCAAAGAGCTGCTTCCTCAAGACGCTGTCCACGCGGGCGGTGGAGTCGATGCGGCGAATGAGGAACGTGTGGCCCTCGCGCGATTCACCCGCGAGGCCAGGGTCACCGCCCAGCTTCAGCACCCGGCGATCACGCCCGTATACGAACTCGGCCGCCGTCAGGACGGGAGCTACTACTACACAATGAAGTACGTCCGCGGCAAAACCCTGGCCGCGGCGATCAAGGACGCCGGGAGCCTGGACGAACGCCTCAAGCTCCTTCCTCACTTCGTGGCCCTCTGCCACGCCATCGCCTTCGCCCACAGTCGAGGAGTCATCCACCGGGACATCAAGCCCGCCAACGTGATGGTCGGAGATTTTGGCGAGACGGTGGTGGTCGACTGGGGAATCGCCAAGGTGAAAGGCGTGGTCGAGAGCCCTTCGCCAACACCCGGCGCGCCCGGTCTCGAGGCCGACGGCCTCCAGACGCTCCATGGAACAGCGCTCGGCACGCCGGCCTACATGCCACCCGAACAGGCGCAAGGGCTGATCGGCTCTTTGGATCAAAGGTCCGACATCTACTCCCTGGGTGCTGTGATGTATGAAATTCTCGCGGGTCGTCGGCCCTTCGCCGGGACGTCCGCGCGTGAAGTGCTCACCGAAGTGCTGACCAAGCCGCCGCTCCCGCTCACCAAGGTCGATCCCGCTATCCCGAGGGAGTTCGTGGAAATCTGCGAAAAGGCGATGTCGCGCGTTCCGGAAGAGAGGCCGAATAGCGCGTCAGCTCTCGCGGAACAGGTTCAGAATGTGCGCCTGCGGGGCCCCAAGAGTTTCACGCGGAAGTGGGCTGAGCGCGCCGCCCTGGCTGCCCTGCTGCTCATCCCTTTGGGACTCTTCGCGTTCAACCAATGGACGGACGCCGACCTTCGGCGGGCCAAAGAACGCCTGGCCGCCCAGGGTTTCGACCTGCGCAAGGGCGCCTTGGAGTTTGAGTCGTTTGGCCGGGACACCACGCCACTTCCCGCGGGCGCCCGGCACGGGGCGGGCACGCTGTACGCCCTTACCTGGGAATTCCCTCAGCTCGGCGATACCGGAAGCGAGCTGTGGAAGCGCGTCGATGCGCTTCGCGTTCGCGATGAATCGTTTCCCTGGCCCAAGGGGTCGGAGAAACACGCACAGGTGAGAGCACTCGCCGCGGAAGTGGAACCGGTGCTGACCGCGGTGCGTTCAGCGGCCGCACTCCCTCGGGGAGGCGGGCGCGCGGTGGTCAAGAAGGCCATGGATCTGGGCGGTACACCTTTCGCCACCGAGGTTCCAAACCTGCCCGCCCTGGTCAGCGGCGCCAACCTCATGGCTCACGCGTCCTACCTCGCGTACACGGCGGGTCAAACGGATCAGGGGCTCGAAGCCACCAGAACCGGACTGCGCTTCGTGGCGCACCTGGAAGACATCCCTTATCTGGTTGGCGTGCTCGCGCGCACGTCCATCATCTCGACAACTCTCTTGCCCCTTGAGAACACGACTCTCTCCGGCGCCTCAGAGCCCACGCTCAAGGCACTCGACGAAGCGATCGGCGGCAGCGCCCTCCTACCCTCCATCCCAAAGGCGTTGGAATCGGAGATTCGGAGCGGGATGTTCGCGTTCCACCTGGTGCGCAACGGCGGCGTAGCTGAAGTGGCGTCCGTGATGGAGGGTACGAGTCACAATCTCCCGCCGCTTCTGTGGGCGGTGTACGGGCGCGGCCCCCTGCGCTTTTGGGGCAACCTTGATGAAACACTCTTCGTCCAGTTCATGACCGACGCACTGGTGGCCACGCGTCGTCCTGCGCACGAGTCTTCGGCCGAATTGCGACGCATCGACGGGGAGGTGGAGCGGACGGCATCCAGGCTACACCCGATGCTTGGCATGTTTCCCTCGGTCAGGAGAATCGTCGAGCGAGCGGCGGTCACCGAGAGCACACTCAACAGGACGAGGATTCGCGTGGCCCTCGAACGGTATCGATTGAAGCGGGGAAGCTTCCCGGAGACCCTCGGAGCGCTGGTGCCAGAATGGCTCGCTTCCGTGCCCGCGGATGTGCGGAGCGGCGCCCCTTTTCCGTATTCACTCACGGACGCAGGCTACGAGCTCGGGGCGATGGAACCCAGGAGGACCGAGAATCGTTAACCTGAGTCATGCGGGATCATCTCTTCGCCGACATCAGGCTTGCCCTTCGTTCGATGTGGCGGCAGCGAGCCGTCAGCTTCCTCCTGGTCGTGACGCTCGGGCTGGGGCTCGGCGCCAACATCGCCATGTTCACAATCATGGACGCCATGCTCCTGCGGCCGCTCGACTTCCCGAATCTGAGCCGCCTCGTCCGAGTCTGGGAGACTTCGCCCAGCACCGAGTCGTTCGACCAGTGGAACATCTCGCCCGCGAACTTCCTCGATTTCCGGGAACAGTCGAAGGGAACTCTCGACACTCTCGTGGCCCTCGAGTACTGGAACGCAAACCTGCGAGGAAACGACACGCCGGAACGGGTGTCCGGCTTCAAGGTCTCGCCCGAGTTCTTTCAGAGTCTGGGCGTGAAGCTCCATTCCGGTCGGGGCTTCCTGGCCGAGGAGGGGAGTGCGGGCGCCGCTCCCTCGGCGGTCATCGGCCACGGAGTGTGGCAGCGGGCGTTTGGCGGCGACGCCAGTGTGGTCGGCCGCAGCGTGGTCATGGACGGCGTGAGCTACACCGTGGTCGGCATCGCCGCCCAGGGCTTCCAGTTCCCCGAAGGCGCTGAGATCTGGAGTCCGCTCGTCCTGCCCGCGCCCGGAGCGGCCTCGCGCGACCAGCGCTTCCTCACCGGCATCGGTTTCCTGAAGCCGGGGGCCTCGATCGATGGCGTCCGCGCGGAGCTTTCCACTATCGCGAAGCGGCTGGAGACCGCTCACCCCGCCATCAACAAGGCGAGAACGGTACGCGTCGAGACCCTGACCCGCGGCTTCGAAGATCAGGGTCTGCGGCCGGTGCTCGGCTTCTTCCAGCTTGGCGCCGGTCTGGTTCTCCTGATCGCCTGCATCAACGTCGCGAACTTCCTCCTCGCCCGCGGTGCCGAGCGGCGTCGCGAAATCGCGGTTCGGCAGGCCCTTGGGGCCGCGAAGTCGCGGATCCTCCGTCAGCTTCTGACCGAGGGTCTGGTCACCGCGATCATGGCCATGGTCGTGGCCCTGCCCACCGCCGCCCTCGCCGCCCGGGCCATGAAGGACATGATGCCGGTCGAGATCGCGCGTTTCCTGAATGGCTGGTCGAGCATCGATCTCGACGGTCGTGCCGTGCTCTTCGGCCTGGCCCTTGCCACGTTGTCGGCCCTCCTTTTCTCCCTTGCCCCCGCGCGACGCGCGTCGAATCCCGATCTCACGGAGGCTCTCAAGGAGGGCGGCAGGGCCAGCACCGAGGGCGGCTCCCGCCAGCGCGGCCGGAGCGCGCTCGTCGTTTCCCAGATCGCCGCCGCTCTCGCCCTGGTGCTGGTGGCAAGCCTCGCCGCCCGCAGCGCGTGGACACTGATCGAAGGACCTCAGGGTTACGAGCCGGAGAATCTGCTCGCCATGAACGTATCCCTGCCGGAAGGCAAGTATGCCGATGAGGAAACCCGCCGCACGTTCGTGCGCGAGTCGCTCACCCGATTGAGCGAGATGGCCGGGGTCACCACGGTGGCGGCGACGAATGTTCTACCCGCGAGGAACTCCAACTCCGGAAGACGGATTCGCGTCGAGGGCGACACGGCGAAGGAGGACTCCGAACTCCCAGTTGCCGACTCGCGTACCGTCACACCCACATTCTTCGAGACCATGAAGCTGCCGCTTTATTCCGGCCGGGCCATCGACGCTCGGGACGATGCCGCGGAAGGGGCGCTTCCGGTCGCAGTGGTGAGCCGCGCCTTCGCGGAGCGCCACTGGCCGGGCCTCGACCCTCTCGGTCGACGCTTCCGGGCGGGCGACGCCGACACGCCCATGGTCACCGTCATCGGCGTCTGCGGCGATGTCGTTCATCAGTGGTTCGGCCGCCGCAATTACCCCACGTACTACCGCCCCTACGCTCAGGAGCCCCGTCTCGCCGTCACCTTCGCGGTTCGGACCTCGGGCGATCCCGAAGCGCTCGCTCAAGACGCGCGGCGCGCCGTGGCTGCCGCCGACCCCTATCAGCCGGCCTTTGCGGTATGGAGCATGAAGCGTTCCATCGCCAACGCGACGATCGGCTTGAGATTCGTGGCCAGCATCATGACGATCCTCTCCGGTCTCGCTTTGTTACTGGCGTTGACCGGTGTGTATGGGGTGATGGCGTACCGCGTGAGCCTGCGAACTCTCGAGATCGGTGTGCGCCGCGTCCTTGGGGCATCACATGGCGATGTCCTCCGTCTGACCATGGGACAGGCGGCATGGCTGACCGCGGGCGGCTTGACGCTCGGCGGCGCCGCGGGGCTTGCTCTGAGCCGGCTCCTTTCGAATCTTCTGCAGGGCGCGGTGACCGTCGACGGCTGGACGGTGCTCGGCTTCAGCGGTCTGCTCGCTGCCGCAGCTCTTCTCGCCGCGTACATTCCCGCTCGACGTTCGCTGAGCGTCGATCCCGCCCGCGCGCTTCGCGCGGAATGATCGATAGCGGCAGCAGTGTCAGCGGCCGGCCGGCGTAGAGGCGAGCGCCTTCGCCGCTGCTTCAAACCCGGGGTCTCGGCCTGCGATGTAGGCATCGAGCGTCCAGGGCGCGGGCACGTCCGGATCGAGGCTCGGAACCGCGATGGAGCTTTTGACGACGAAGGGGTGGCAGTCGGTGTAGCCGCGACAACCGGTTCGGTAGTCGTGCCGCTCCTTGGCCATCAGCACTACCGCGCCGGAATTCGGAAGGGCGATGGGCTGGCCTTCGGCGAAGAAGTTGAGACGATCGCCGGGAGGTTCGCCCGCAAGGATCACGCGGGCGCGTCCGGCCTGCTTCACGTAACCGGTGCTTGAGATCGCTGCCGAGAAGGTCGAGGCGCTGGTGAGAACCACGACCCGACCGTCCGCGGGCAATCGGCCGGGCAACGCGGCCATCCATTGACGCGTGCGCGTGAGGTCACCGCCGCCGTTCATGCGCATGTCGAGGATCACGTGGCGGCGTCCCGCCTGTCGTCGGGCGCGTTCGGATTCGTCGAGGAATTCCGAGATGGACCGGGCTCCATCCATGTTGGCGCGCAGTTGGATCACGATTGCGTCAAGATCGGGGCGATCCTGACGGCGCATCGTCTCGCCGATGTCGGCGATCGACCAGGGGGTCTTCGCGGGCGGGAGAAGCGATCGCCAACCCGCGGGCGCGCGTTCGGGCGACAACAGGGCCATCGTGGAATCGCGGGCGCCGCCGGGCGGACTCACGACCGAGAGCACCGCCTCCCGTTTTCGCCCATCGCCCCACTCGAAAGCGTAGCGCGCGCGATCCGGGGATTGAGCCAAGCCCAAGGCGTGGAGTTGTCCAGGGCTCTCCAGGAAGGAATTGGCAAGCAGATCGCGGCGCGAAATCACGCCGCCACTGAGAGTCCGCCCGACCTCCCGCAACTTCGCAACGGGCGTGGCGTCGACCGCGACCAGCCGCCCGCCCAGAAGTTCCGCCTGTTCGGCCGCGGCGTGCACAACGATGAACTCGCCGTCGAAGGAGTGGAGGCGCACACCCACGCGCCCCAAGTCGGCCGAGCGCCCTCGAAAGAAAACACCTGTATGACCGTTGTCGGCGAGAGCCCCGATCTGGGAGAGGGTGAGGACAAAATGTGCGTTGGTGATGGACCGGGTGATCGCGCGCAGATTTGTCAGGCGTTCTTTCGCTTCGGCGCGGGCCCGAGGGGCGTAGGAGCGATCCACGTCGAAGAAACCCTCTTCGAAGGCGGCGAGGTCCTCGAGTTGGGCGGCGGTGAGCCCCGTCGGAGAGAGTGGAGGTTGGGTCGGCGCTTGAGGGGTGAGGCCCGCAGCAAGGAAGACGGTCGCCAGGAGACTCGCGCGCATGCTTCCATTAGACGACGCCACCATGACACCAGGCGAGTGCTATTTCAGATCGCCTTCAAACCGTTGAAGTCGCGTAAAGCCTCACAAGTCTCGCCACCCTCGGGAATTTCCTCTTGACAGGCCGGGAGCCTCTCTCTTACATTCCTCGACGGGGAAGCGCAGGCTCCCTACCCGCTTGAATCGCTCGAGCGGGACCCCGTAAGACGCGGACGCGTCCAAGATCTGCGGCAACACTTCTTCAAGGAGTCAGCCATGGATCTGTCCGCCTTCCCCACTCTCGTCCCAACGACCGCCGACTTTCTGGCATCCGAAACGTTCCTCGCCGGAGAGACCACGCTCCCGAAACCTCTGGGATCCTCCACACGGTGGGTAACCCGCGAGAGACCCAAGATCGATCGGATCGCCTGCCCATGGCTCATCACCCGATTCATTGATAAGGGCGCGGCGTTCCTCTACGTCAGGGCCGGCGAGGTCGTGGAGATCGCGCGGAACGAGCGCGGCATTGCCTTTGACATCCCGGACACGCTCTTCTCCCACGATGGTGAGCTGTGCAGCTTCGACGCTTTTCTGAGGGTCTTTCGAATCGACGACCCCGCCCTTCTCGTCCTGGCGCGGATCATCCGAGGCGCGGACACCGGACGACTTGACCTCGCACCCGAGTGCACCGGACTCCTGGCGGTTTCGCTCGGCCTCTCGCGCCTTCGTTCCGACGATCACGAGATGCTTCGCGACGGGCTCGTGTTGTATGACGCCTTGTACCTGTGGGCGAAGGAAGGACTCCAGGAAACCCACACATGGAACCCGAACCTCTATCGATGAGCGAGACCATCGAGCCTCGGCCCGGCTTTCGCGAGGCTCTGCCTTTCTGGGTGAGGCTTGGCTTCATCTCGTTCGGCGGGCCGGCCGGACAGATAGCGATTCTTCACCGCGAACTGGTCGAGAAGAAACGCTGGATCAGCGAGGGGCGTTTCTCGGCGGGCCTCGCGTTCTGCACGTTTCTGCCCGGGCCCGAAGCGCAACAACTCGCCACCTACATCGGCTGGTCGCTTCACGGTGTCCGCGGCGGTCTCGCCGCAGGGATCTTGTTCTTCCTGCCCGCTGCTTTCCTTCTTCTGCTGCTTTCGTTCATTCGAGCCGAGTACGGAACGCTCCCATTCGTCGCGGCGACGCTTTATGGCCTGCGTCCGGTGGTGGTCGCAGTCATCGGTGACGCGGTGGTGCGGATGGCCCGACGAACCCTACCCTCGCACCACGCCGTGGCCGTGGCGCTTCTCGCCTTCGCGGCCGTCTTCCTGCTGCGGCTCCCCTTCCCGTGGATTGTCCTCCTCGCGGGCCTCATCGGAATGCTCGTCCCTTCCTTCCGGCCAACGGTGGTGGGCGCGGGCGCGCCCGGGTTCAAACCGCTCGGTGGACATGCGGCGCGGGCAGGGCGCGTACTCGCGATGGGCCTGATCTTCTGGATCGCGCCGTGGGTTGTGCTGTCGTCGGTGGGAGATGACATGAAGCTGTTTCAGCAGCAGTACCTTTTCTTCACACAGGCAGCGCTTGTAACTTTCGGAGGTGCCTACGCCGTACTGAGCTACGTGACCCAGGCCGCGGTCGAGCAGTTCCACTGGCTCTCCCGGCCCGAAGTGATCGATGGTCTCGCCCTCGCCGAAGCGACGCCCGGACCCCTCATCATCGTCTTGCAGTACGTCGGCTTTCTCGCGGGCTGGAACGACCCCGGCGGTATGTCGCGAGGCCTGAGTGGAACCGTCGGAGCGTTGGTCACAACCTACGCGACGTTTCTGCCCAGCCTGACCCTCGTCTTCCTCGGCGCTCCTTACGTTGATCGAGTCCAATCGCTCCCCCGCCTCGCGGGCGCGCTTCGCGCGATCGGCGCCGCGGTCACCGGCGTGATCGCGAGCCTCGGCCTCGACTACGGACTCGCCGTACTGCTGCCCGCGGGCTCGTCCCCCTCACCGGACTTTTTCGCCCTCGCGAGCCTCATCGCGGCGGCAATCGCGCTGCGCCTGGGTTCGAGCCTGGGCCTCGTCCTTCTGGCCGGAGTCGCGGTCGGTTTCCTGCATCACTTCATTTCATGACGAGGGCTCAAAGATGAAGCCGATGGGCACACTGCTGTTGACGCGCGATGACAGGAGTATTGCCCCCTGTCCCTGCGTGTCCGTCACTCCCCTTCGTGGAAGAAGTCCCGAACCTCCTGCATGGTCGACACCTGTCGCGCCGGAGGGAGACTGGCGAGGAAGCGTTTTCCGTAACCTTTGGTGGTGAGCCGCGAGTCGAGGATGGCGAGTATGCCGCGATCGCTGGCGGTGCGGATCAGTCGCCCGAGGCCCTGCTTGAGCATCAACACCGCCTCGGGGACCTGGTAGTCCGAGAAGGCATTGCCCTTCTGGGCATTGATGCGTTCGATGCGCGCGGCCACCACTGGCTCTGAAGGCGAAGCGAAGGGAAGCTTGTCGATGATTACGGCGCTCAGCTGATCCCCGGCCACATCGACCCCCTGCCAGAAGGATGAAGTGGCTAGCAGGACGGGATTCTTCTTCTTGCGGAAGAGCTGCAGAAGCCGCGCCCGCGACTCCTCGCCCTGGACGAGGATCGGATAAGGAATTCTCGCGGCCAGGCGCTCGGCCGCGGCCTGCAGGTTCGCGTAAGAGGTGAACAACACGAACGCGCGGCCCTGCGTGATCTCCACGATCTGCGCGATCTCATCGACGGCGCGATCGATGAACCCCGGCTCGCGAGGATCGGGAACCCCGGGCGGCAGATACAACACGGCCTGCTTGGAGAAATCGAAGGGCGATTCGAGAGCCAGGTCGGCGGTGTGTTCGCCTTCGATACCGAGACGAGAGCGGATGTATTTGAAACTCTTGTCGACTGTGAGGGTTGCCGAGGTGAGGACCGCGCCGAACAAGGGATCGAACAGCTTCTCCTTGAGGATCCCCGAGACATCAATGGGGGTGGCGCGCAGAACCACGTTGCGTCCCCGGGCTTCCGCGAAGTAGACGTGAGTGTGGTCCTCGGCCTTCAGGATGAAGAGGAGGTGATCGCGCAATTCCATGGCGCGGCCTTCGAGGGCGCGCAACGGTTCGGGCCGGTCGACCAGAACCGCGAGCGCCGTCTTCACACCTTCGAGACGCAGGGCGAAGGCCGCGGCGTCCTCTTCGAGGGCCTTCGTCACCCACTTCGCGCGCAGGCGCTTGCCCGCCTCGCGGGTGAGGATCTTGAAGAAGCGTTCGGCGCGATTTCGCAGGTTCGCCACCTCGGCGAGAACCTCAGGAGAGTTCAGCCGGGCGGCCGCGAGTTCGCGTTCGATATCGCGACAAAGCTCCTCGGTGCGGTTCCACGAGACCTGGGCCCCGAAATGCTGGGTGGCCGCAGCCTCGAGGGTGTGGGCTTCGTCGAGGATCAGGACGTCGTAGGCGGGGATGACCTCGCCGTAATCGTTCTCGCGCACCGCGAGATCGGCCACGAGCAGATGATGGTTCACCACCACGATCTCCGCCTCGGCTCCGCGTTTGCGCATCTCAGTGACGTAGCAGCGCTGATACTCCGCGCACTTCTGGCCGATGCAGTTCTCGCTGGTGGCCGCGATCTCCCGCCAGAAATTCACGGAGTCGGGCAGACCATCGATCTCCGCCCGGTCACCGGCCACGGTTTCCTTCGACCATTCCTCAACGATGCGGAAGAGGGGGATCTCGTCCATCTTCTGGAACTGGCCAGACGTCTGGAAGGAGGCGAAGCGGAGCCGGCAGAGGTAATTGCCGCGGCCCTTCATCAGGGCCACCCTTACATCGCGGCCGAGGGCCTCGGCGACCAGCGGAATGTCCTTGTCGACCAGCTGGTCCTGCAGGTTCTTGGTTCCGGTGGAGATGACGATCCGCTTCCCCGCCGCGATCGCGGGCACGAGATAGGCGACGGTCTTACCCGTGCCGGTGCCGGCTTCGGCGAGCAGAATGCCGCCGTTGGTGATCGTCTCCGCGATGGCGAGACAGAGTTGCTGCTGGGAGATCCGCTCCTCGTAGGAGGGGAAAACGGAAGCGAGCCGGCCGCCCGGGCCGAAGAAGTTGGCGTCTAGACGCATGCGGTCATGCCACGCCGGTGCGGGGCCACCGCTCGACGACCACGCCCCATCTAGGCGAGATTTGCGTAGAGCGGGAACCGGGCGCAGAGGGTCTCGACCGACTTGCGGACTTCGGCGATGGTGGTTTCGTTGCCCGAACCCTTAAGCGCCTTGCCGATGAGGCGACCGATCTCTTCCATCTCCCCGGTGCCCATGCCGCGGGTGGTGAGGGCGGGGGTGCCGATACGCACACCCGAGGCGGTCATGGGCGGATTTGGGTCGAAGGGAATCGTGTTTTTGTTGACGGTGATACCCGCGTGCTCGAGGGTCTTCTCCGCCACTTTGCCGGTCAGGCCGCCGGAGAACACATCCACCAGTACGAGGTGATTGTCGGTGCCTCCGGAAACGATGCGGAAGCCTTCGTCCGCGATGGTCTTCGCGAGCACCGCGGCGTTCGCCAGCACCTTCGTCTGATAGTTCTTGAAGTCGGGCTCAAGGGCCTCTTTGAACGCCACCGCCTTGGCCGCGATGACGTGCATCAGCGGTCCGCCCTGCACGCCCGGGAAAACCGCGCGGTCGAGGTCCTTCGCGTGGGCGGCCTTGCACATGGCGAGACCACCGCGCGGTCCGCGCAGTGTCTTGTGGGTGGTGGTGGTGACGAAATCCGCGTGGGGTACAGGCGAGGGGTGGTGCCCGGTGGCCACGAGGCCCGCGATGTGGGCGATGTCGGCCATGAGCAACGCCCCCGCTTCGTCGGCGATGGCCTTGAGTGCTTCGAAGTCGATGATGCGCGGATAGGCGGAGGCGCCGCAGATGATCAGCTTAGGGCGGGTCTCGAGGGCCTTGCTCCGGAGCGCTTCCATGTCGATGCGTTCGTCTTCCTTGCGCACGCCGTACGGCACGATCTTGAAGAAGAGGCCGGAGAAGTTGAGGGGATGTCCGTGGCTCAGGTGGCCGCCATGCGAAAGGTCCATCCCCATAATGGTGTCACCGGCTTTCAGGCAGGCCACGAGCACCGACATGTTGGCCTGGGCCCCCGCGTGGGGCTGGACGTTCGCGTGGTCGCAGCCGAAGAGTTGCTTCGCCCGGTCGCGGGCGAGGTCCTCGACCACGTCGGCGAACTCGCAGCCGCCGTAATACCGCTTGCCCGGATACCCCTCGGCGTACTTGTTGGTCAGAACCGTTCCCATGGCTTCGAGCACCGCCTCGGAAACGAAGTTCTCCGAGGCGATCATCTCGAGCTGCGCGCCCTGCCGCCGCACCTCGTGCTGGATGGCCTGAGCGACGTCGGGATCGGTCTTCATAAGGGCGTTCATAGCCTGAATGTTACCCGGGACGAGATGCGGTAAGTTGTCGCCGTGAGCTACGACGCCGAGCGCGCCGCCATCGTTGAGGTCGGCCTGAGGCTGCATCAGAAAGGGCTTGTGACCGCCACCGAAGGCAACATCTCGGTGCGCGTCGAGAACGGCCATCTCGTAACCACGAGCGGCATCAGCAAGGGATCGCTCACCCCCGCCCATGTGGTCTTCGTCGACCAGGCCGGAGAGCGGCCCTCGAGCGGTCCGGCCATTTCATCGGAGGACATGATGCACGCGGGCATCTATCGCCTGCGGCCGGACGTCCAGGCGGTGATTCATGCCCATCCCCCCGCGGCCACCGCCTTCGCGGTGGCCCACATCCCCATCGACGCGCGGATCCTGGCCGAGTCGGTGCTGGTCCTGGGCGATGTGCCACTCATCCCCTACGCCACCCCCGGCACCGCTGAGCTTGCCGCGGTGGTGACCGAAGGACTCGGCAAGCGGCACGCCGCACTGCTCGCGAACCACGGCGCGGTGACCGTGGGCACCACCCTCGCCCAGGCTCATCAGCGTATGGAAACTCTCGAGCATGTAGCCCGCGTCGCGCTGATGGCGCGCCTGCTCGGGGGCGCGCGGGAACTGTCGCCGTCGGACGTCGAGCGGCTCGTGGGAATGACGACGGGGCCCTACCGGTAAACGCTCGCCCGGGTCACGCCGTCGGACGATCGAGGCGATACATCTTGAGGTGCAAACCCCGCACCTCCGCGGTTCCGTGAAGGTGATAGCCGAGCCGTTCCGCAAGGAGCGCCGAGCGCTGGTTGTCCTGATGGATCAGGCTCACGAGATGGGTCCAGCCGAGAGGCCCGAAGGCGTGGGCGATCGAGGCTCGCGCCGCCTCACTCGCATAGCCTCGGCCCCAGAATCGGCGAGCAATCGTCCAGCCGAGTTCACGATCCGGCCAACCCTCGGGGAAATGCAGACCGACGCGGCCCACGAAGGCTCCGGTGGCTCGTTCCTCCACCGCCCACGTTCCGAATCCGCGGAGTTCCCAGTGCCCGAGGAACATGGCCATCTGGCGCCACGAGTCAGCGCGGGTGAGCAGGCTCCCATCGGCGCTCAGGAACTCCACCACCTCGGGGTCCTGGCCCATTTCCGCGTAGGCGTCGAGGTCGTCTTCACGAAAGGCGCGCAGGATCAGACGATCAGTCTCGATGAGGGACGGGGCCATGGCGGGAATGATCCCAGATCCCGACCCGCGAAGGGCGCCCGCCCTCGCCGGTTTCCAATACAATCCGTTCATGCCCTCCCTGTCCGAAAGCGCCGTGGATCTCTACACGCGCTTGCTCAGGGACGAGCGGGCACTGGCCGAAGAGATCGAGGAGAACCTGGAGACCCGGCTCCGCGCCGGTTCGGCCACCTTCGGAGGGCGGAGCCTGTGCCCTTTCGGCATGCCCCAGTTCGTGGCCCGGCCCGACTACGACCACGTGCGCACCGCGGCCCGCGGCATCTACAGCGCCACACTCAAGATCTGGAAGGGCCTCGGGCCTTCGCTGCATGACCTCGTCGGCCTGAGCGATGCGGAAAAGGAAATGGTGGCCATGGATCCCGGTGTGACCTCGCCTTCGCCACTTTCGCGACTCGACTCGTTTCTCACCCCGACCTCGTACGCCTTCGTCGAACTCAACGCGGAGACCCCGGCCGGACTCGGTTATGCCGATGTGCTTTCCGACGTCTTCATGGAACTGGGAGTGATGCGCGAGCTCCAGAAGTCCTTCACCATCCATCGTCCGCGGCCCTGCGAGAAGCTGCTCGAAACCCTCATCACCTGCTATCGACAGGCCGGGGGCGAGAAGGCGAATCCAACCATCGCCATCGTCGACTACGAGGAGGTCCCCACCCGCGCTGAACATCACATTCTGCGCGCGATGTTCGAGAAGGGTGGGGTTTCCACCATCGTGTGCGACCCGCGCATGATGACCTTCGAGGCGGGCGCCTTGCGCCACAACGGCGTGGTCGTGGACATCGTCTACAAGCGCCTGCTGGTGAACGAGCTGCTCGAGAAGGCCGACGAGGTGAAGCCCCTCCTCGATGCGGCTCGCGCCCGCGCCTGCGTGTACGTGAACCCCTTCGGTTGCAAGCCCATCCACAAGAAGGCCATCTTTGCCCTCCTCACGGATGACGCGCGCCAGCACCTCTTCACCGACGCCGAACGCGCGGCCATCAGCGAAACCGTGCCCTGGACCCGCGTGGTGCGCGAGGGCCGCACCACCCACGAGGGCCGGGAGATCGATCTTCTCGCCTTCATGCGCGACCCCGATCGCCGGGCCGAACTGGTGCTCAAACCCAACGACGAGTACGGCGGCAAGGGTGTGTTTCTCGGATTCGAATCGACCGAGGCGCAATGGGATGAAGCCATCACAACTTCGTTGAAGAGCGCGTATGTGGTCCAGCGCAAAGTGGAGATCGGCCGCCAGCCTTTCCCGGTGCTCGCACCCGGCCTGCCTTCGCGCGACTTTGTGGTCGACCTCGATCCCTACCTCTTTTTCGGCGAAGTCGAAGGCTTCCTCACCCGCCTTTCCGGCTCGTCTCTCGCCAATGTGACCTCGGGCGGCGGCCAGGTCCCGGCTTTCGTAGTTGAAGGAAAGGCCTAGCCATACCCACCTTGCTCTCGGAAAAAATCGTCACCACCTGCAAACGAATGGGCGAGGTGGGCGAGGTCGCCTGCCTCGACAACTGCGCCATGAAGGGCATCCACTCGATCTTCTCGTTCCACAAGGTCGAGCCCGACGAGCCCCTGCCCCGGGCGGAGGCCGGAATCTGCGACATCGCGGTCCTCGATATGCATCACGGCTGGCCCAACCTCGGGCACAACTCAATCGTGCAGGCGGTGCGCGAGGCGGCGTGCGACTTCGAAAACGCGATCCGCAAGGCCAATCTGAAGATCCGGGTTTTCTCCTTCGACGTGCGCAGGCTGGGCCTCCTTCCCGAACCTCCGGGGGGCCGGTTCGCCCTGTATCTGGGCACGGGCGGGCCGGGGCATATCGACCCCCATCTCAACGACGGAGTGGCGGAGTTCTCGCAGGGGGTGAAAGAGGATCCCTCCTGGGAGCCCTTGGCCTTCGCCCTGTTCGACGCGATCCTGGCCGATCCCAACTCCAGCCTCGTGGCCGTCTGCCATTCCTTCGGGGTTTTGTGCCGCTGGTCCGGCATCGCTCAGCCCAAACAGCGTGGGCAGGAAAAGGGCGGCAAGAGCGCGGGTATCGTCGAAAACGCACTCACCGACGGAGCCGAGCGCCATCCCTGGTTCTCGGGTTTCGTCCGCAATTCCGGCTCGTCGCGTTTCCAGGTCATCGATTCCCGCCTTTTCGATCTCATCCCCGATCCCCGGGCCGTGCTGAAGGTGGCTCCCTTGAGCTTCGAGACTCAACCCACGGGCGGCCCGGTCGGAGACGCCATGACCGGTGTGGAGTTCGCGCGCGATCCCTCGGGCACCATGCCCCGCATGTTCGGGGTCAACCACCACCCCGAGATCATGGACAGCGGACGCCAGAAACTGATCATCGAAAGCCTGTGGGAGCGCGGAGAGGTCACACAGACCTGGTATGAGGAGCGCATGAACGTGGTGGCAAAGGGCGATCAGGATGCGGATCTCGCCCACCGTCTGGCCCTCACCACCGGATTCACTTTCGTCTGGCCGCTGCGTTTCCAGTTGGTGAAGAACCTGCGACGCCACGCGGAGAGCCTGAACCGCGTTTTCGAGATGCACGAAGATCAGATCCTCGACCGGCCCCTCGGCGAGCGACGCGACCGACCCCGCACCCTGCCCGGCGCGTCTACCCAAGCGCCTTTGCCCCGCGCTTGATGCCCCGTTTTTGATGCCCCGTTTTTGATGATGGAGCGAACATGACGCTTCCCAAGCCACCGTACCCGTGGGACATCACCATCGACGAGGAGTTGCGCCAGTTCGAGCTGCTGAAGCCCCGGCTCGAGGGGGTGTGGAACTCGATGACCTACAAGGACGACGAGCCCGCCACCTCGGTGGTGGTGCCCTCGCTCTCCCTCGACCAGGCGGAGCTGCGACGGCTGGCCGGGTCGAGCTTCTATGAAGAGCGACTGCTCTTCCTCTTGATCCGGCTCCGCAACCCGCGGGCGCGCATGGTCTACGTCACCTCGCAGCCCGTGCATCCGATGATCCTCGAGTACTACTTCCAGTTCCTCGCCGGCATCCCCGCCTCCCACGCGCGTTCGCGCCTCACCCTGCTGTGCGCCTACGACGACTCACCCCGCTCCCTGACCGAGAAGATCCTCGAACGCCCCCGCCTCATCGAGCGCATCCGCCAGGGCATCCTCGACAAGGACCGGGCGTATCTCACCGTATTCAATTCGACGCCTCTCGAGCGAAAACTGGCGGTGCTGCTGGGGATTCCGCTCAATGGCGTGGATCCGTCCCTGAATCACATCGGAACCAAGTCGGGCAGCCGCAAGGCCTTCAAGGAGGCGGGAGTGGCCCTCCCCTTCGGCTTCGAGGACCTGCGCACCGAAGGCGACATCGCCGACGGCCTTTACGAGCTGAAGAAGCGGGATCCGAACCTGAAGCGCGCGGTGGTCAAGCTGAACGAGAGCTTCTCCGGCGAGGGCAACGCCCTCTACCGCTATCCCGAGGAGTTCTCCCGCGCCGCCATCAAAGACGAGATCCGCCATCTCCAGTTCTCGATCCCCAAGGAAACCTCCGAGGTCTATCTCGACAAGTTCACGCGCATGGGCGGAATCGTCGAAGAGTTCATGGACGCGAACGAGAAAACCTCGCCCTCGGCCCAGCTCCGCATTTCCCCGAGCGGCCAGGTGATGGTGATCTCCACCCACGACCAGCTGCTCGGCGGGGCCACGGGGCAGATTTTCCTCGGCTGCGCCTTCCCCGCGGACGACGAATACCGCCTGCCCATCCAGGAGGCCGCGCGGGCCATTGGGGAGGTGCTGGCAAAAAAGGGCGTGGTCTCGCGTTTCGCCATCGACTTCCTTGCTTACCGCAACCACGGCCGCGAGGCCTGGTCGATCTCCGCGCTCGAGATCAACCTGCGCATGGGGGGCACGACCCATCCCTTCCTCGCCCTGCAGTTCCTCACGGGCGGCGGTATCGACGACGCCACCGGCCTGTTCCGCTCGCCCTCCGGCCACGTGAAGTTCTACCGGGCCACCGACAACCTGCGCTCCGACGCCTATCGCGGCCTGCTGCCCGAGGACCTCATCGAGATTCTCACCATCAACCGGCTGCACTACTCGCACGCCACGGAGTCTGGAGTGTTGTTCCACCTCATTGGAGCGTTGTCCCAGCACGGCAAGCTCGGCATGACCGCCATCGCCAACTCGCGCATGGAAGTGGAGAACCTGTACAAGCAGACCCTGGCCGTGCTCGATCGGGAAACCTCGATCGGGCGTTCGCCAAACGACGACACCCCCAGCCAGTAGCGCTACTTCGCCGGCAGTTCGTCTCGCGACCCGGCCACCAGGCGCTGCGCGAGCGCAACCGCCTCATCATGGGTGCGCACTTTCGAATCTAGCTGCTGCTCATAGACCTCAGCGAGAACCCTGCCCACTCGAGGCCCGGGGGCCACCCCAAAGGCCAGAATGTCGCGCCCCTGAAGCAAGGGCGCCGGCGCCTTCCGCTCCACCTCGAGTTTGCGCGCTTCCTCGATGAACCACTCCATGGCCACGGGCTCGAAGTTTCCGGTGCGGCCAAGGCAATCGGCCCGGGCCACCCGATAGAGAAGATCCGCTTCCACCCGCCGGGCCAGCCGACGAATCGCCCCCTCGCCGATCTCGTGCCGCGCCTGATATAGGGCGCCCGGCTTGAGGTGATCGCGCACGAGGGCCACGATCTGGTCCCGGAGCGCGTAGGAATCCCGCGTGTGAATGTTCCACCGATCGAGCAGGGCGAGCGTCGGCGCCACGCCGGCCTCCTCGTGGCCGCGCGAACGAATGCGTCCCTCCTCGAACTTCGTGGTCGAGGGTTTGCCGAGATCGTGGCACAACGTCCCGAGCATCACGGCCAGGGCCCGCGGAAGGTCGAGGTCGTCGATCAGCTGCCGGGCCACATCGAGGGCGAGCAGGGTGTGGGTCCACACGTCGCCTTCAGGATGCCACTCGGGGTCCTGGGGTGTCGCGGCCAGGGGGACCAGTTCGGGGCCAATCGCCTCGAGCTGCCCCCAATCGGTGAGAAGGTTGAAGGCGATCGAGGGGCGCTTCGCCTGAAGAAGCGCCTTTTCGATTTCTCCGGAGATCCGTTCCGCCGGCAATTCGCGCAGCGGCATCGAGGCGCACTGCTTTGCGGTGTCGTCCTCCACCGTGAGTTCGAAACGCGCGGCGAACTGGGCGGCCCGCAGCGCACGCAAGGGATCATCGGCGAAGCTTGCGGCGTCAACCACGCGGAGAATTCCCTTCTCGAGATCGCGTGCCCCCCCGAAAGGATCGATCACCACGCGGTTCGACACGTCCCACATCAATGCGTTGATGGTGAAGTCACGGCGGCGCGCGGCTTCTTCGATCGGCATCAGGGGGTCGGCCACGGCCTCGATGCCACGATGGCCGGGGCCCTTCTTGGAATCGCGGCGGGGCAGGGCGACGTCGAGCTGGCCCGTGACCCCGGGAAGGCCGGCTACTTTGAACACTGGAAAGGAATCGCCCGCGGGTTCGGTCCGCGCGATACCACGCAGCGCTTTCAGCACGACGTCGGCGCTGAGACCGAAAACTTCGAGGTCGTAGTCCTTAACCGGCCGGCCGAGGAACGCGTCGCGGACCGCGCCGCCCACGACGAACACCCGGCCTCCCTCGCGGGCCAGAACCTCCCCGCAACGGGCCACGCCCTCGGGGATGTCGATGACGCGCGCGAGGTTCGTCACTTCCTGGATTGTAGGGCAAGGGCTCTAAGATCGATGGGCTCCGCCACCGTCCAAAAACCCTGGCGGCGCGTCGTATATCCATACCGTGGGAGGTACGTCATGCAGCGCAGGTCCTTTTCCATCGTTCTCGCCATGGCCCTCGTGGGCGGCCTGGTGTTCGGCGTGCCCGCGAGCGCCAAGCCCAAGAAGCCCACGCTGGGGGTGCGGGTCTCCCCGCGCCTCGCCTTCTCCCCGGTCAGCGTCATCGCCGTGGCCGAGTTGAATGGCGGCGAGGATTCAGAGGATTTCTACTGTCTCGCCATCGAATGGGATTGGGACGACGGTAGCAAGAGCCTTCAAGACTCCGACTGTGAGCCGTTCGAACCGGGCACCAAGATCACCCGGCGTTTCTCCTCGACGCACTACTACGCGCGCGCCGGGAGTTACAACATCCGCGCCGCCCTCAAGACCCAGGAACGCGTGGTGGTGACGAACACCTTCCGTTTGCAGGTCCGCGAAGGCATCCCCCAGGGCGCCGACGACGACCGGGATCGGTAACAGTGCGGGCGTTCAGCGCGATTCCAGCAGGTCACCGGTGTCCACCGGTCCGGCCTTCACGTCCAGCACCTTGAAACCCAGGTGTCTGCGGTAGCTTCGAAAGATCGCGGGTAAGCCCTCAACCCGCAGGTCTTTGCCACTGCGCAGTTCGTAGTGCACGTGCGGATTGTTGGAACTGCCGGAGTTGCCCATTTTTGCCACCAACTGGCCGCGCTTCAACAGATCGCCGGTCTTGACCGCCAGACTGCCTTTCTGGATATGGCCCAGCAAGCTGAATTCACCATTGCCATGGTCGATCACCAGGTAGTTTCCATAGAAATGCATGGGAGTGGTCTTCAACTTCTCAGGCTTGAAGAAACTATCCCCGCCCCGAATATTGTCCGGCTCCGCGTCCGCCGCGTCGACCACCTTGCCGTCGCCGGTGGCATACAGGGGCTGACCCCACGCGAACCAATCCTCGTTCCTGGCGCCCTCGCCACGGTAGAGATCGAAACTCTCATTGGTGGAATTGAGGTCCAGGCTGTAGCGCATGAAGTTTTGCGTCAGGCCCAGGTCTTTGGCGGCCGGGTGTTCGGTGTTCAGTCGCCGGTGGTGGGCGTAGTAGTCATGGCCGTCGTGGACCATGAACCGGCCTTTGACGGGCAGGGACAGCTCGGTCTTCCCCTGGTAGACACGCGGCTCAATGGTGACCGTGGCGGTTGTCGCCGGCGGCTCTTGCGGGATGCTGAGGCCGAATGTATAGCTCAGGCGGTGCAAGTCCACATCGGGGCGAAAGCTGTGGAACGGATTAAAGACCAGGAGTTTGCCGCCCGGGGCGACGATGCGGGCCGGGATGGTTTCGATCGCAGGGGCAAAACCGTTGCCATCGATGAACCTGCGCAACACGGGCTTGCCGGCAGCGTCGAGAACGGTGACCTCGATGCTGTCCACACCCAGCGGTGTTGGCCCCAAGTTTTCGACGAGGAAATCGAAATTCAGGGATTGGCTGGTATCACTGGCTTCGATCCAGATCGTTTGGGGTTGCGCCGTGACCCTTATCGGGCCCGCGATCTTGGGCGTGGTTTCTTGCCAGGATCCGTAGGCCCGGGAAAGGGTGCCGGAAGGCCCCGCCGCAAGGGCGACGGCGAACATCCATGTCACGCGTTTGTGTTGGTTTTTAGTCATTCGCTTCGATAGCCTCTGTTACGGCACCTTACTCGGACCCTGTTCGGCGCAGACGTGCCACGGTGAAGGTCTGCGGCTCGCCTCCGACAAGGGCGAGGTCGAACTCGCCTTCAAGCGCCACATCGAACTCCGCGAACATCGATGACCCTTCGCGCTGCGCGCTATGGGTCCGGCTAGTCACCTTCCTTCGATCGGTGACCACCACATCGGGCAAGGAGGCTGCGAGCGGCTCGGATCTCACCATGGTGATGCGATAGCGCCCGGCAGCCAGCCTCAACCGTTGCGCGAAAACAGCGCCTTTCGGCGCGCGGTGGGGTTCGTGAAAGAGGTCAAGAGACCACTCGCCAGCGACACTGCCCTCGAAGCGCATCGACGGCAGAAGGACCGCGGGCTCCCCCACCAATCGGACAGCATCGCGTTCCGGCGCTCGCACGCGGGGACTCAGGGAGTCAGCGGCCGCCGCAACGGCAACAAGAGCGAGTGCGGGGAGCGCGGTGTCGCGAGGCCTCAACGGCGCGGGAGTGGGGCCGACTCCGCGAGCCACGGAGATCAGAGGCAGCGCGAGAAGCACCGCCCAGGGCCACGCGAGAGCGCGTGTCGGTCGGTCTTCGGAGAGCACGAAGGACGGCAGTGCCGCCGTCCACTCCCGGGCGCCCGACTGGGTTCGGAAGAAGGGCGCGGTGCCATCGCGGTCGCGGTGCACGGTTTCGATATTCAAGGCGCCGCCGAGACCGCACCAAAGACTCCAGCCCGCAAGCAGGGCGGTGGCCGGCCGCAGGCCCCTCCTCAACGAAAGCGCAAGAGTGACCGCGAGGATCGAAACGAGGGGCACCAGAAAACGAGAGGGCGGATTGAAGCCGCCCCGCCACATGGGCCAGACGCTCGCGGTGGCGATCACACCCGAAGCCGCGAACAGCGCGGCCACGGCCAGTCCGCGGTGACGACGCCAGAGTTCAAACAATCCGGCCAGCGAGAGCACGAAGATCGGCGCATAGATGAAGAGACCGAACTCCTGATCGAAGAAGAGTCCGGGCAGGCCTTCAGGCAGGACATCCAGGCTGAACTCCCGGCGTTTTCCGTAGACCCGCCGCGGGTCGAAGAATCCCCAGAGCGCGAAATTGTACAGACCCATGGCGAGAGCCGATCCGATCAGAATCGACGCGGGGGCGAGCCAAGGACGGACGAGTCGGGCTACTGAGACCGGTGGTGTGGCCTCGCGCCAGAGACGCCAGGTGAGGGCCAGCACCACCGCAAGCGAGAGGATCGCATAGCGAACGTTGAGCCAGGGAAGCGCGGCTGCGCAAACAGCAGCAACCATCGCCGCCCGCGCCGTGCTCCCGAACACGGCGGTGCGCAGGCCCAGGCAGAGCAACAGGGCCGCGGGTATCTCGGTGAAGATCAGGCCCGCGAAGTGGCTCACCGGAGGGGTCAGCCCCACGAGCCAGGCGACGCCCTCGGCCAATCGCTCATCGCCCGAAACCTTTCCCACCAGCCGCCGGATCTCGCGCACCAGAAACGCGGCCAGCAGAGCCATTAAGAACGAGGCCCCGGGGTAACCCGCGATCCAGTACGCAGGCAGGATGAGCAGGGGCAACCCGACCGCGTGCAGGGAATAGATCTCGCCCTGCGGGCCACGGATCCGGAAGTGCGGCTCAAGGGGACGGGAAAAGAACGCGGTGTAACGCGCTTGCTTGAAATCCTGCTCGAGGGCGAGGTCGTGATCGCGGACCAGACTCTCCGCCACCATCAGATACTGAGGCTCGTCGCCATCCGGCCCGACCCGGGTCTGAGCCTGGTACGCGACCAGGGAATAGATGACGACGAACGCGGGCAGCAGCGCGCTTCGATGCGGACATCGGCCCCAGTTCGATGCGGCCAGGACGACGCCGGCCAGCGCGAGGGCGAACAGGGGCGGGCCGGAGAAGAGAAGGAGGGACGATCCCGCGGGCAGCCAGACTGAAGCCACGAGGGCAACGACCGCCGGCAGCAGAAATCCCCCGAGCCCACCAGCTCTCGAGACGAACACCACGACCCCTGCCGCGATCGCGAGCCCGATAATTACGAGCGAAGGAAGGCCGAGCCAGACGCCCTCGGGATGGCGAGCGGCTCCGCCTCCCGCCAGCAGGACCAGCAGAGCCACCGAAAGCGACGAGCCCCACCGCGAAGCGATCGCCTTGGGCACGGCCGGAACCGGACTTCGAGGGGCGGGTTCAGCTTCCATGCGGGGCGAACATTATTCCCTCCCGCCCAAAGACGTTAGCCGCCTCGTCGTGCTACGGTTATCCCCACGGATTGGCCCCGGCCCCGACGTACCGGGGTTCAGCCGGCATTTTCAGAGTTCTTCCCTGCGAAATGGGAGGGTGATTGATGATCTTCAAGTTTCGTTCCGTAGCGCTCGTAGTGGCCACGGCTGGTTACGCGCACGCCGCCACCATGAGCGGCGACGAAAAAGCCGGACAACTTCTGATCGGAAGCGTTCCTGCGTCCGCGTGGTCGCGGCCTTCACTCGTCACACTCCCAGCTCAAGGCGCCTCGTCTCGGGCCGTTCCCGTCCTTGCCGGTTTCGCCCCTGTTCTGCCCTCGTCCTTCTTCGGAACCTCGAACGGCAACTCACGCCTGCTCTTCCTCTCTCCTCTCTCTCCACTCCGCGCCGCTCTCCGCGTGGCCGCCCAGGACCTGGCCCTTCAGACCCTCACCGCCTTCGACGCCGTACAGGCCGAAGAACCGGCCTCAACCACCGAGCCTCAGGCGTCAACCGACACCGCGGCCGCGACCAAGCGCCGTGAGGTGATTGTGCGCCAGCGCCGACGTTCGGTGCTGAACGAGACGGAAGCAGGCGTAGCGCGGGCCACCGTCGCACCATCGCTGGACCAGGGCCTGGAGTTCGCCGGACTATCCGGCCGGGTCGAGCTGCTCACCCTGCCTTCCGGAGTGGCCGTGGGCAGCGAGTCCGAAGGCTCCCTGCCGAACGGAGCGGGCCTCGTTCGGCTTTCCGGTTATCTCACCGACGACCTCGCCTTCGCTCTCACCGGCCTGGCCGCGGAAAGCGCCGCCACCACCTGGCGGGCGGGGGCCGAGTTCGAACTCTCCGCCGGCGATCGCAACACCTTCGAAATCGGTGCGGTCTACGGAACCCGCTTCAACGCGGCGGCAAGCATCCCGGTGGGCGGAGAGATTGATCGCCGCTCCGTAGGCGCCTTCCGTCTCGTGCATGCGCTGAAGCTCTTCGACAACGTCACCACCCGCGCGGGTGGTCGGTTCGTGGATGCTCCCTTCCTGCGTTCTTCTCGTTCCATCGATCCTGAGTTGTCTGTCCTGATCGAAGACGCGATGGGCGACGCCGGGGGTTCTTCCTACCTGCGCTTCGATATCTCCGGCGACACCTTGTTCCCGGGTCTCGAAGTGGTGACGGGTGAAAGCGACCTCATCGCCTTGTCCGAAGGCCTGCCGGTGTTCTCGGCGCACTTCGAACCCCAGCGCACCTGGAATCGCGGCGTGGCCATGGGCCTCAAGGGCGCCTCCACCCGGATGGAAGCGCGGATCCAGGACCAGACCGTGACTCACGCTCTCCTCCTTTTCCCCTCCCAGTCAATCGGCGCGCCTTTCGTGGAGAACGGAAACCGCAACCGGGTCCAGATCGGCTCGGTCATGATCGAGCGAACGTTCGGCCGCGGACAGGCCCAAACCGGCATCGAGTACGGCTACGGCCGGTTCGGCGTCGACCCCGCCCACGCGGGGCGTCCGCGCGACTTCCATCAGATCACCACGCGGTTCGACGCATATCTTCGCCGCTCCGGCACCGGCATCGCGATCTTCCACCGTTTCCATGAGGGGGCGGCGGTGTCCGACTACGAAGGCGCCACGCGGCCCTCGACCCGGGCCCATCGCTACCTGGTCGAGCTGCGCCAGGACGTCCCCTTCGTACCGGACATCATCGGGGCGGACATGGCGCTGCTGGTGAGCCTGCGCAATGTGTACTACGACGACGTCGACCGGCGGAATCTGGATGAGTTCGCGGTGACGGCGCCCCCGCGCCGTATCACCGGCGGCATCAGGGTGAAGTTCTAGGGCCGTGAGCACCGTGTTCACTCTGACCGCGGAAATCTGGACACAGGTCCGGAACCGGCTTTCCCGCCGCATCTCTCGGCGGAACCGGATCCTTTTCGTGGCCGCGCTCCTGGCCTCCCTCGGCATCCTGAGCCTGGTTGAGCGACTCGGGCCCAAGTGGCGTGAAGACGGCGTCTCGTGGCGGATGCTGAACGGCGAACTCATCGCCGACACCGTGGTCGAGGGGTCACCCGCCGATCTCGCCGGACTTCTCCGCGGCGACAAGCTCATCGCCATCGCCGACCATCGTGTGTCGACGGTCGAAGACGTGGCGCTCGAGTTGTCGCGTTCGGTGACGAACGGCCCCGATGTCGAGTACCGCGTCGAACGCGGCGGGGTGTTGACCAGCCGCCACCTCCAGCCCATCACTCTGCCCCAGGGCGATCGGCGGCTTTCCACGTATCTCTCCTTGATGGGCTTCTTCTGCCTGGGCCTCGGCACACTCGTGGCCATGAGACGGCCGGGCGAAAAGCTGCGGCTCCATTTCGCCGCCCTGTGCGCCCTCTTCTTCGTGGTGTACTCCATCTCCGGCTCAGGACGCCTCGACGCCGTCGATTGGGGACTGCTCATCCTCGATTCGGTCGGCATCGCCCTGCTGCCTCCCTGCTACCTGCACTTCTGCCTGAAGCTCGCGAAGGCAGGGAGCCGCGCGCGCACCCTCAAGGTCTATGGGGCGGCCGCGGCCTTCATGGCCGTGGGTCTGTTCGGCCTGCTCGGTGCTGGATCCTTCCCCCTGGCTGAGGCCATGCTTGGCTGGAGCGATCGCCTCGAGCCCGCTTACTTCAGCGTTTTCTTCGTGGCCGGGTTCATCGTGTTGTGGCGCGCCTCGTCGCGCGCCCGAGTCGGGCTTGAGCGCCGACGGATGCGTTCGCTGGCCCTCGGAACCGCAGCCGGCATCGGTCCCTTCATCGCCTTCTACGCGGTGCCTTTCGCGCTCGGCCGTTCGGGCGGAACCGTCCCCGAACTCTTCGGCGCCATCCCTCTCGCCGTTCTTCCTCTCTCCCTCGCTTACGCCATCATCCAGAACCGGATCGTCGACATCGGCTTCCTGTTCCGCCGCCTGCTGGTTTCCCTGATCGCGGTCACCGCCGTCTTCGGGGTCTGCCTGCTCGTCCTCGGTCTGCTCGGTGATGAAGCCCGACCCGACACCGCGCCCCTCATCGTGGTCATCTGTCTGGTGGCCCTTCTGTTCTTCCCCTTGAAAAATCGGATCCAGACCGCGGTCGATCGTCTGGCCCTCAAGGACCGTTACGACTCGCGCCAGACTCTGCTGCGCCTCTCGCCTGAACTCTCAACCGAACTCGACCGCGACCGTCTGGCCGAGCGACTGCTGACCGGAGCCCAGCAAGCCTTGGGCGTGACCCGCGGCGCGTTGTTCGCCCGGAACCCCGGTCGATTCGAGACGGTGCGCCACTTCGGGCTCAGCGGCGCGCCCACCGTCGACGCCGAGCCCTCGGTTCAGCGCGCCTTCCTGGGAGACCTGTCCGAGTCCGGGGTAGGGCCGGTTGCGGGCACCGACGATTCGAACGCCGATCTCTTCGCCCACTACTTCCCTCTCGTGGCTCGCGGCGAGGTGGTGGCGGTGCTCGGCCTTGGCGATCCTCTGGCGTCGGAAAGCATTGATGAAGATGAAGCGGAACTGATCCGCTCGCTGTGCGCGGTTTCCGCCACCGCCATCCTGAATGGCCGGCTCTACGAGCGGCTCGAAGAGAAGGCGCGGGAGCTCACCCGCCTGACCGACTATCACGCCAACATCGTCGAGAGCATGGAAGCGGGTGTCGTGGTCATCGGAGCGACCGGTCGTATCGAGCGCTGGAATCGTGGCATGGAGCGGCTCGCGGGCGTCCCCCGCGCGGACGCCATTGGCCTCACCCTGGCCGAAGCGCTCTCCGAAGACGCCGCCGCGGCGCTCGCCCGCATACTGCCTGATGCGCCTGGTCCCCACCGCGTCGACGACGCCGATCACCTCTACAAGGTCTCGCTGCAGGTGCAGAGCGGGCGCTCGATCACGGTGAACGTCAACGCCGCGCCTTTCGACACGAGCCTCGCCGCCCAGTCTGGGGCGGCGCCGCGCGCCGTGCTGATCTTCCACGACGTCACCGAACGGGTGGCGCTCGAGCGGCAGGTACAGCAGACGGAGAAGATGGTGGCGGTCGGCCTGCTGGCCGCGGGCGTCGCCCACGAGGTCAACACTCCGCTCACCGGCATCTCGTCCTACACCCAGCTGCTGCGGTCCCAGATGGACCCCAAAGACGCCCGCATCCAGTGGCTCGACAAGATCGAGAAGCAGACCTTCCGCGGCGCGCGCATCGTGAGCAACCTCTTGAACTTCGCCCGCGCGGGGGGCAGCGACGACGCATCTCTCGACCTCACCAAGGTGGTGGGAGACGTGCTGTCCCTGGTGGAACACCAGCTCGAAGGGGCGAAGGTCCGCGTGATCAAGGAACTCGCCTCCGACCTTCCCGCGGTGGTAGGCAGCGAGAACAAGATCCAGCAGGTCCTCTTCAATCTCATCCTCAACGCACGCGATGCCATGCCAAAAGGCGGCTGGCTCACCCTCAAGACCTGCGTCGACGGACGCGACGTGGTCGTCGAGGTGAGCGACACGGGCCTGGGCATCCCCGAGGCCGACCTGCCCCGCATCTTCGATCCCTTCTTCACCACCAAGGATGTGGGACAAGGAACCGGGCTCGGCCTTGCCGTGTCCTACGGCATCGTGCAGGAGCACGGCGGGTCGATTCAGGCCTCGAGCTCCAGGGGCCAGGGAACGCGCTTCGAAGTGCGCCTGCCCATCGAACGTCGGGCCGCCCTGGCCCGCGCCCTCTAGCCTCTCCTCCGGAAGGAAGCCGCGGCAATGTCCCTCCCCAAGGTTCTGGTCGTTGATGACGAAGAAGTCATGCGCGATGTCCTGGGCAGCGTGCTGGGCGGCGAGGGTTATTCAGTGCGCTTCGCCGCAACCGGTCCCGACGCCATCGCCGAACTCAAGGAGGCCGCGGTCGACGCGGTGATCCTCGACCTGATGCTCCCCGGCATGTCGGGCCTCGAAGTCCTCGACGAGATGAAGCGGATCGACGCCGACCTTCCCGTCATCATGCTCACCGCGCAGGCCTCCATCGAGACCGCGATCTCAGCCATGAAGAAGGGGGCTTTCGACTACCTGACCAAACCCTTCAAACACGACGAACTGCTGATCCTGCTCAAGAAGGCGCTGCATCAAACCGACCTCGTCGACGAAAACCGTTCGCTCAAGCTCGCGATCCGGCCCCAGGGCAACTTCCTCGGCCTCGTGGGAAAGAGCCCGCGAATGGAACAGGTCTATGCGCTCATCCAGCAGGCGGGTCCCGCGCGCACCACCGTCTTGATCAATGGCGAAAGCGGAACGGGCAAGGAACTGGTGGCGAAAGCGCTGCACGTTTCTTCACCCCGGTCCGAGCGCCCCTTCATCGTGGTGAACTCGGGCTCCCTGCCCCACGAACTGCTCGAGTCGAACCTCTTCGGTCACGTGAAGGGCGCGTTCACCGGCGCGTTCTATTCGAAGAAGGGCCTGTTCGAGCTTGCGGACAAGGGAACGTTGTTCTTCGACGAAATCGGCAACGTCAGCATGGAAACCCAGGCCAAGCTCCTGCGCGTGATCCAGGAGCGCGAGTTCATGCGCCTGGGCGGCACCGACATCGTGAAGGTGGACGTGCGCATCATCGCCGCCACCAACATCGACCTCCGGCGCGCGGTGGCCGAGGGGCGCTTCCGCGAGGACCTCTTCTACCGCCTCAACGTCATCACCGTCGACCTCCCGCCCCTGCGCACCCGCAAAGAGGACATCCCCGCACTCGTTCAGCACTTCGTGACGAAGTACGCGAAGGACAACGGGCGCACCGTTCGCGGCTTCACCCGCGCTGCCCTCGAGAAGGTCATCGACTTCGACTGGCCGGGCAACGTGCGCGAGCTCGAGAACACGGTCGAGCGCGGCGTGGTGCTCGCCGCCTCTGATCTGATCGACGAAACCGAGCTTCCCCCGCAGGTCCGCAGTCCCCAGGCCACAAACGCGCCGGTGGCATCGGAAGGCGCCTCGGCCGAGGCCTTCAATCTCAAGCGCGCGGCCGCCGACTTCGAACAACGAATGATCGTGGTCGCCCTCGAAGCGGCCCGGGGCATTCAGAAGGACGCGGCCCGCATCCTCGGCGTCAAGCCCACCACCCTGAACGAGATGTTGAAGCGCCACCGCATGATCCCGCCCCGCAAGGGCCGGCCGGGCGGCGAGGCCGAGGACGGCGCCCCGGTCGACGAGACCGACGAGTCCGACGAACGAACGCACTGAGCTCCGCCACCCCGAAAGGGTTTGGCGAGAACGCTCAAGGTCTCCAGGGAATCTGGGGAGAGCGGTAGAAGTTGAGGCCCAGAGCCAGCCACCGCGGCCCCTGCCCTCCCAGGCGCGCCCGGAAGTCCTCCCAGTTCCGCTGACCCTGCGGCGACCACCCGATCTCGGCGATCGCGGCCAGTCGAGGGAAGGCCATGGTCTCCACTTCACGCATGTTCGTGAGGGTCTCGGTCCACAGCGGGGCCTCGACCCCTACGATGGCGCCTTCGCCCACACCGGGCATCTCCGTAGCCGGATCCCATGAGTACGAATCCCGCACCTCGATACGCCCGGCCCAGGAGAGACCGAGGACGGTGATGAGGTCGTATTGCATGTCGAGATACGCGCGGTTCGCGGGCGACATGATGACGCGGCTCCCTCGAGCCACCGCATTCTGCAGGAGCGTCCCCGGTCGCCAGTGCTGGACCGTGGGGGCGGGCTCGATAGAGACGGCGGCGATCTCGTCCCAACCGATGACCCTCTTGCCTGCTCGGCGAACGATTTCGCTGGCGCGGGTTATGAAAGTCGCGTACTGGCTCTCGGTCAATGTCTTCACCTCGTCGCCCCCGATGTGAATAAACTCGCCCGGAGTCAAGGCCGCGATCTCCCGCACCACGTCCTCGATGAACGCGTAGGTCTGCTCGCTGTCGACGCACAGACTGGAGAACCCGACTTTGATGTCCGTGTACGGGGCGGGAGCCTTGCCGTCGCAGTTGAGCGAGGCGTAAGACGAAAGTGCGGCATTGGTATGGCCCGGCATGTCGATCTCCGGCACTACCTCCACAAAGCGGGCCTGGGCGTAGGCCACGATCTCGCGGTAATCGTCGTGGGTGTAGAAGCCGCCTACCGTGCCTCCCACTTCGCTGCTCGATCCGAGGGCGGTGAGGTTTGGCCAGCTCTTGATCTCGATACGCCAGCCCTGGTCGTCGGAAAGATGCAGGTGAAGCCGATTCATTTTGTGCAGGACGAGCAGGTCGATGTAGCGCTTCACCTCGGCGACATTGAAGAAGTGACGGGCCACGTCGAGCATGGCGCCGCGCCAGGCGAAACGCGGATGGTCGGCGATGCGCACCTCGGGAATGACCACAGGCAGGGGTCTTGCCGCATCGTGCTCGAGGAACGGGGGCAGAATCTGCCGCAGCGTCTGAACCCCATAGAAGAGTCCGGCCGGTGAGGTTGCTGTGAGCTTCGCCCCGGCCGCGGTCACCTCGAGTTGATAGGCCTCGGGGTTAGTCGACAAGGCGGTGTCGAGCGCGAGCACGATGCTGCCCGCGGGAATAGACGAGCCCATCTGGGTAACCGAGGGGCCGACCGGGCCCACGGTGGTGAGAAGGCCAGCCAGGAATTCGGCCACGAAGAGGGCTTTCGGATCGTCCGACTGAAGGAAGATGGGAGTAGCGGCGCTGACGGTGAGTCCGGGCCCCGACGTGAAGTCCGCGGATACGGGCAGGGGCAAGAGTGCGGGCGGGGCGGGGATTGGCGGCGTGGCGGCCCTCGGCTGGGCGGGTCCGGGCGTTCCAATGGGCCGGCGCTCGGCGGCGCAGGCCGTGACCATGATCGCGAGAAATCCCAGGACCATGGTGGGGGCGCGAAGATCCCGCGGCGGGCGCAACCGACTGGCTACCTTCATTCCCCGAACTCTACAAGCCCGGGGGCTGGCCTGGGCGTCGCGGGAGTAATCTCCCTCACACCATGTTCACTTTGACCCTTCTTGCCCTCCTGGCTGGCGACCCCGCTCCTTCGAACGACTGGAATCGATTCCGAGGTCCCAATGGAGCGGGCACCGCCTCGGGCACGGGTCTGCCCGCCGAGTTTGGTCCAGCGAAAAACGTGGTGTGGAAGGTGGCGCTCCCCGCCGGCTACTCCTCGCCCATCGTGAGCGCCGGCCACATCTTCGTGACCGCGGCGGAGAACGACAAGCTCTTCACCATCGCACTCGACCAGAGGAGCGGCGCCGAACAGTGGCGCCGCGAAAGCCCGCGCGACCGCAAGGAGAAACTCGACCGACGTAACGGCCCCGCCTCGCCGTCCGCGGTGGCAGATTCGACGAACGTCTTCGTCTTCTTCCCCGACTACGGGCTCATCTCCTACGACTTCAAGGGCAAGGAGCGGTGGCGGACGCCGCTTGGTCCCTTCAACAACATCTACGGCATGGGCGCCTCGCCCATGCTGGTAGGCGACAAGGTGATCCTGGTCTGCGACCAGGCCAGCGGGTCGTACATCGCGGCCTTCGATTCAGGAAGCGGGCGCGAGGTGTGGCGCAAGGCCCGGCCCGAAGCGATCAGCGGACACTCAACCCCAGTGCTCTTCCAGCCCAAGGGAGCGGCCGAGCCCCTGATCCTCGCTCCGGGTTCGCTGCGCATGGACGCGTACTCCCCGAAGGATGGCGAGAGCGTGTGGTGGGTGAACTCCCTGCCCGGTGAGATGAAATCCGGCGCGGTGTTTTTCGGCAACACCGTCCTCGTCTCCGGATTCAACACACCGCAAAACGATCCCGGCGCTCAGGTCGCCGTCCCGCCGTTCGATGAAATGGTGGCGAAGCTGGACGCGAACAAGAGCGGCTTGCTCGAAACCGCCGAGATCACCGACAAGACGACGAAGGAAATGTTCTTCTTCATCGACCTGAACAGCAACGGGGCCATCGACGCCACGGAGTGGCGGATGTACATGGCGAATGCCGCCTCGGAGAACGGCCTGCTCGCCTTTCGCGCGGACGGTCGCGGCGACATGACCACAAAGGGCCTGGTCTGGAAGTACCAGCGCTCCGTGCCGCAACTCCCGACCGTCATCGTCTACCAGGACGTCTTGTACATGATCAACGACGGAGGCATCCTCACCACCTTCAATCCGAGCACCGGCGCCGTGCTCAAGCAAGGCCGCCTGCGCGGCGCGGTGGACAGCTATTACGCCTCGCCGGTCGCCGCGGACGGCAAGATCTACATCGCCAGTCGGTCGGGAATCGTGGCCGTGCTCAAGGCCGGGGGCGAGCAGGAAGTCCTCTCACTCAACAAGCTCGACGAAGAGATCTACGCCACTCCCGCGATCGTAGGCAACCGGATCTATCTGCGCACCGCGAACACGCTGTACTGCTTCGGACTGTAGATCGAACGCGCGCAGCCGCGGCCTGAATCAGACGAGCGTAATCACCGAGGCCCGGAGCTGGGCCTGAGCGAAGGCGAGGGCGCGCTCCTGGGGCAGGCCGAAGATCGAGACCGCGCAAGGCTCGGCATCGAGGCAGCGGTCGGCGAGAACAGTCACGCTCCGCACTTCGGTGCGCCGCGGGGCCGCGGTGGACGGGTCGATCAGATGGTGGAAGCGCTCCCCGCCATGACGGAAGAAGCGTTCGTAGTCGCCCGAGGTGGCGACCGCGCGGTCGCTCACTTCGAGCGTCCTGGCCACACGGGTGAGATCGTCGGGAGAACGAATGCCCACGCGCCACGGCCCGCCTTCGGGCGATTGGCCCAAGGCGTAAAGATCGCCGCCGAGGTTCACGATGGCGTGCCGGATCCCCAGTTCACGCAGGGCGCGAACCGAGCGGTCGAGGGCGTAGCCCTTGCCGATGCCGCCGAGGTCGAGGTGCAAGTCGGGATCAGCGAAGCGGACGATGCCATGAGCGGCGCTTCGATCGACATCCACCAGGCGCCAGAACGATCGACCGGCCAGTCGCGCCACCGCCTCCTCGGGTGGAGGCTCGCGGCGATTGGTGACATCCCACAGTTCCGAGGCCGCGCCAATGGCGGGGTCGAAACGGCCGTCGCTTAGTGACGCCCAGCGCAGCGCGGTTTCGATCACGTCCGAGGTTTCGCGGCTCACCCTTACCCCCTCGCGGGAAGCGTGGGCGTTGGCGCGACCGATGTCGGAGTCGGCGCGGAAACGGGACATGGTGGTTTCGACGAGGCGCAATTCCTCGATCACCGCCTCGATGCCCCGCTGAGCCAGCGACTCGGAACGATCAACAACCGTGATCTCGGCGATGGTTCCCATCACGGGCAAGGTGCGGCGCGCCACCGCGACGTGTCGGCGCAGGGCCAGAGGCAGAGCGGCCAGCGCGAAGGCCCCCGTGCCAAGGGCGAGGAACTCGCGACGGCCAAGAGGCCGGCGAACCGGTTGTCGTGGGTCAGTCATGATGATCAAGCCTCTTGAGTCGCCCGCAGGAGCTGGTGCACCCCTCGCAGTGGCCGGCGCAAGCCCGATGCCGCACCAGACCGAACAGCGCGAACAGGACCGCGCACACAACCACGCTCACCATCGTCTCCATCACTGGCTCCCGAGCCCCGCGAAACCCATGAAGGCCATCGAGAGACAGGCGGCCACCACCAGCACCAGGCCCATGCGTTGCGCCATGGCGGGGACGTCGGCCACCTCAATGCGTTCGCGGATGGACGCCATCAGGGTGAGGGCCAGGGTGAGGCCAAGACCCGCGCCGAACGCGAAGACGATGCCTTCGATCAGGTTGTAGTCGCGGGTGGTCTGGAAGAGAGCGAGGCCGAGGATGGCGCAGTTGGTGGTGATGAGGGGCAGGTAGATCCCCAATTCGCGGAAAAGCCCGGGCAGGAACTTCCTGATGATCATCTCCACGATCTGCACGGTCGAGGCGATGACCACGATGAAGGCGATGGTGCGCAGGAACGGCGTCTTCCCCAGCAGGAAGGTGTTGAGGAGCCACACGCTCACGGAAGTGATAACGAGGACAAAGGTGTTGGCCGCGCCCAGCCGCCACGCGTTCTCCACCTTCGAGGTGACCCCGAAGAAAGGGCAGAGCCCCAGGAACATGGCCAGAGTGAAGTTGTTGACCAGCAGGGTCGAGAAGAAGATCCAGGCGAGATCGGTCATGCCCTCTCCTTGGCGCGACGCTTCGCGCGATCCGCCCACCAGCCCATGGCGAGGAAAACGAGACCCAGGGTGAGAAAGCCGCCGGGCGGCATGATCATGAAGACCCAGGGTTCGAAGCGCGGACCCAACAGGTCGAAGCCGAGAATCGAGCCGCTGCCCAGCAATTCACGGAAAGCGCTGATGATGGACAAGGCAATGGTGAAGCCGATGCCCATGCCGATGGCATCGGCGGCAGCGCGCAGAGGACCTACCTTGCCCGCGAAGGCCTCGGCCCGGCCCAGGATGATGCAGTTCACCACGATCAGCGCCACGAAGGGTCCGAGGGCTTTGGAGATTTCGGGGAAGCCCGCGGCGAGCATCATGTCGGCCACGGTGACGAAGGTGGCGATGATCAGGATGTAGGAGGTGAGGCGGACCTCGCTCGCGATGAACCGGCGCAACGAGGACACGAGCACGCTGGAACAGAGGAGCACAAACGTGGTGGCGAGGCCCATGGCCAGCCCGTTGCCCAGAGAATTGCTCACCGCCATCGTCGGGCAGAGTCCCAGCATCTGGACGAACACCGGGTTGTTGGTCCCGATGCCGCTCCAGGCGTCGAGCCAGAGAGACCCGGGCGCGGGCGCGCCCGGAACGAGTGGTTCGGTCTCGGGAACGGGCGTGGGAGTGGTCACTGGCCTCCCTCCTTGTCGAATGCGGCCAGGCGCGGCTGCCAAACAGCCACCGCGGCATTGATGATCTGGATGACGGTGCGCGACGAGATCGTGGCTCCGGTGATGGTCTGCACCGTGCCCTGGTCCGTGGTGGCGTTCTTCGTTCCCTTGAGGGGCGTCACCTTGCCCGGGAACCGCCCCACGAAGCCGGCGTCCTTCTCGATCTTGTCGCCGAGGCCCGGCGTTTCCTTCTGGGCGAGAACTGAAAAGCCGGTGAGAACGCCGGTCGCGGGATCAAAGCCCACCATCAGCTTTACCTCGTCGGCGAAACCGGGGGCCGCCGCTTCCACGGCCACGCCAACGCGTTGGTTCTGATCGTTGAAGCCCACGTAGGCCTTCGTCACTTTGCGCAAGGGCACCCCCGCGGGCGGCGTCTTGCTAAGAGCCTCTCCAGAGAGATACAGGGTCTCGAAACGCGCGGGGCCGCCCAGCACTTCGTTCACCGCCCCCTCGATCCGGGAATCGGCGTACTTCTCGATCGCGGGCAACGTGCGTTCGTAAACCGTGGCGATCAGAAGGCCGGCGAAGGCGCCCCCAAACGCCAGCGTCAACAGCAGACGCGAGGCGGGGACTTCCGCGGGAGCCGCGATGGGGGTTCGCAGATCGGCTGAACCGCTCATGACGGAATCCTCCTCGCCGATCCGAACACGCGGGGCTGGGTGATCTGATTGATGAACGGAGTGAGCGCGTTCATCAGGAGGATTGCGTACATGACGCCCTCGGGCAGACCGCCCCACACCCGGATCACCACCACCAGCAGACCCACGCCGACGCCGAAGATGACGCGGCCGAGGTTGGTGATGGGAACCGTGACCATGTCGGTGGCCATGTAGACGGCGCCCAGCATCAGGCCACCGGAGAAGATCATGAAAAGCGCATCCGGTTTGGTGGGATCGACGGCGTGGAGGATGCCGCTGCAGACACCCACCGTGGCCACGATGGCCACCGGCGCCCGCCAGTTGAGGCATCCCCGATACGCGAGGTAGAGGCCGCCCGCGATGATGACGAGGGCCGCCGTCTCCCCCACGGAACCCCCGGTTGTGCCGAGGATGAGGTCGCGGATGGGCGTGCCCTGCTTTTCGAACTTGAGCAGTCCGAGAGGTGTGGCCCCGGTGATCGCGTCCGACTGCGGATGCAGGAAGGGCCAGGCGAAGAGATCACCGCCCAAAGTCCAGAAGGAGGCGCCGGGCTTGGGCCAGGTGGTGATGGCCACGGGAAACGCGGCCTGGAGGAAGGCGCGGCCGAGCAGGGCGGGATTGAACGCGTTCTGCCCGAGGCCGCCCCACACGGCCTTCCCGAAGCCGATTCCGAACGCTCCCCCGATGAATGCCATCCACAGCGGAATGCCTGAGGGCAGGGAGAGGCCGAGAAGGAGACCGGTGATCGTGGCCGATCCATCCCGCAGCGCGCCCGGTCGACCGGTGAAGCGTTCGGTGAGGATCGCGCCCAGCGTCGCCGCGGAGATGACGAGCAGGGCGCTGATCCCGAAGAACCATGCCGAGGCGATGATCACGGGCACGAGGCTGATGACCACATGCCACATGATCCGCGGCGTGTTGTCCGCCGCCTTGATGTGAGGCGACGCGGTGACGACGAGCTTTCCCTGGTTCATGCGGTCACCGGCTTCGGCGCGCGGCGCAGAGCGGCCTTGCCGGCCTGGAAGAGCTGGGCCAGTGGAATATTGGAAGGGCACACGTACGAGCAGGCGCCGCACAACATGCAGTCGGCCAGATGGTGGTCCGCCATGTCGGTGTAGCGCTGCACCCGGGCGAAGTCGCCGAGGCGCGAGGGGTTCAGGAACACGGGGCAGGCCTCGAGACAACGGCCGCAATGGATGCAGGGATATACGGTTTCTCCGCGCGTCTCGTGCGCCAGCAGCACCACGACGCCCGTTGTCCCCTTGATCACCGGAGCGTCGAGATTCGCCTGGGACATTCCCATCATCGGTCCGCCCAGGATCACCTCGGCCGCGTCCGCCTTCACACCGTCGCAGTGCGCGAGAAGATCACGCAGACGCGTGCCCACCGGCACGATCAGGTTGGCCGGCCGCATCAGGCCATGGCCGGTGACGGTGACGATGCGCTCGATGAGAGGCATTCCGGTATCGAAGACTTCGGCGATGGCGGCGAGCGACCCGACGTTTTGCACCACCGCTCCCACCGATACGGGAAGCTTGCCCGATGGCACTTCGAGCCCGGTCACCGCCTTGATCAACATCTTCTCTGCGCCCTGCGGGTACTTGACGGTCAGGGGCAGAATGGTGATGTCGAGATCCCTTGGCTTCGTTCGCTCAAGTGCGGCGATGGCGTCGGGCTTGTTGCGTTCGACCCCGATGACCGCTTTCTTCACCCCGAGGGTCTGCATCATGATCCGGCAGCCAAAGTGCACGCGCTCGGGAAACTCAACCATGGTGCGGTGGTCAGAGGTCAGATACGGCTCACACTCCGCGCCATTGATGATCAGGGTGCTGACCGTCGAGCCCTTGGGCGGGGCGAGCTTCACGTGGGTGGGAAAAGCGGCGCCGCCCAGACCCACCACCCCGGCGTCTTGCACGGCTTTCACCACCTGATCGACGCTCAGGCCTTCCCACTTCGGCACGCGGCGCGGACGCGGGACCTGGGGCGCGTAGCGATCGACCGCGAGGTGCACGGCCTGAGCCATGGAGCCGTCGGGATGCGGCCACAAGTTGATGGCGGTCACCGTGCCCGCGGCCGAGGCGTGGATCGGAACGGACATGAATCCGTCGGCAAGGCCGATGGCGTCGCCCCGCTCCACGTGATCCCCCACCTTCACGCACAACTTCGCTTCCTTGCCCGCGTGCTGGCGCAAAGGCAGCACCAGGGTTTCGGGATAGGGCATCCGCTTGATGGGCAGCGCCCGTGTGAGGTCCTTCTCCTCGGGGGGATGGACGCCGTGGGCGAACCCGCCGAAGAAGTTCATCAGTTGAACTTCTCCGCGCGTTTCATCCACTTCTCCAGATCCTTCTCGTTTTGATTGAGGGGCGACCCGGGATGGATGATCGACACCGGGCAACGCTCGGCCGCGAGCACCAGCTGCTGGAAGGTGCCGGCGGCGGGGTCCTTGATCTCTGCCTGCTTGGCGCCGTTGTAGACGAACATCTTCTTGTTGAGATTGATGCACTCGTTGCAGCTGGTGCAGCGCGCGGAGTCGATGTACGCCTCGAGAGTGAGAGGTTCATCGTCCTTCGCGGCTTCGGCGGGCGGCGCGGGCGGAGCGGCGGTCGCTGGAACCGCCGTTGTCTCCGAAGGCGCGGGCGCCGGCGCGGGCTTCTTGACCTCGGTCGAAACCGCTGACGGCACCGGGGCCTTCGCAACCGCCGACGCCGGTCCGGACGAGGGCAGGCCCGCGAGCAGCTCGGCCAACGCGCCACCGCCGCCATGCTTCATCAACCCTTCGGCGAGCGTGCGTGCGATCTGCTGCGGATATTCGCGCTTCAGGTCCTTGAGCTTCGCTTCGTACTCCGCGCTCACCGCGGCCAGTTTCTCGTCGAACTCAGCCTGGATCTGGGCAGCCACGGTCTGCCGCGCCACGCCGGTGACCTCGAGACCAGCGAGCTGTCGCAGATGCGACCAGTGACGCAGCCTTTCCTCGGCGAGCGCCACCATCTCGCTCGAAACCGCAAGGCGACGCAGGTGACGGTCGGGCCCGAGGGTGTGAACGAACGCGGTCTTGCCCTCACGCTCCGCAGGGAAGGCTTTGAGGTACTGGTCGAACGGCATCGCCTCGTCCCACTGTTCGCGCGGCAGGTCTGCGAAGTGGGCCTGGAACCGGCCTTCGGTGGCCGCCCAGTCGGCGATGGTGAAGGGAACCTCCATCGTCTGCTCGCCCCCCGCGTCGTCGATGTAGCGCAGGCTGTAGGCCGGCCATTCGGTAGCCATCGATGGATTGCCGTCGAGGCTCAGGCACTCGGCCAGCGACGAGCCGCGCATCGGATCGTAGGTGAGGAACGGGAAAGCCCGGCTTTCGAGAGCCAGCCGCGCCGCCCGCGGTGACGCGGCGTCAGCCATGCCCTGCTCCATGGGGCAGGGGGTGTAGACGTTGAAGAGCGCGGGACGCCGCTGGGCCAGACCCTTGAGCACGCCGCCCATGAGATGGGCGGGAGACGCCTGCGACGACTGATGCACGAACACGTCGCGGTGAGCGATGGCGAGCAGGGCCATCTCCTTGCGAGCCTCGGATCCGCCGAAAGAGGCGGTGGTGGCCTGGCCGCCGGTGTCGGAGTGACCCTGGGTATCAAGGACCACCACGCGCACAGGCTTGCCCGAGGTGAGCAGCCGCGAGAGGTTCTGGAAACCGGCGTCGAGCATCGCACCGTCGCCGCCCATCGCGAGGATCGGAGGGCAGAGCGAGAACTCCTCGTCGGTGAAGTCCTTCCAGGTGAGTGCGTTCAACTCCGCGTCATCGCGGGACGCGTCGTACGAACCATCGAGGACGCGGGACGCGCGTCGCACCACCGCGACCTCCCCAGCCATCTTCCGCATGTGCGCCTCGAAAAGACCGAGAGCCACCGAGGGCGAGTCCGCGGCGAGGTGATTCACCCAGGGGAAGGTGTAGGGATTGTGCGGATAGGCGCTGGCCCAGACCGACGAACACCCGGTGCTGTTGGCCATGCCGAGGGAAGCGCGGCCCCTGCCGCCTGGCCCCTTGGTGTAACGCCAGCGCATGTCGCGCAGGGCGTCGGTGGTGGCCGAGAGCAGTTCGATCTGCAGCCGCCGGGTCTCGTCCACCGGAACCGCGACCGCGCCCTTTGAATGCGCGGCGGCATGCAGATCGGCGCCGGAGGCCAGCAGCTCGCGCGCCTTTGTCTCCAGCGCGGCGATGAGCGCGTCCAGATCAGCCACGTGTTTCTCCACCCGTGGCGTCATCTGAGCCTGAATGGCGGAGAGGATCAGATGCACGGCTGTCTTCTGACCGCATCCCGAGCACGCGCCGTCGCCGCCGACCATGGAGCGATTGGTGCTCCTCTTGAGGAGAAGTGACGAAAGCACATCCGCGCCCGCCGCCGCCTTGATGAAGCGGTCATCGGTGTCGGGCAGACGATTCCACAGCGCCCAGTTACGGCGCAGCCGCTGCAGTCCGTGCTCGGTCTGCCGGGTGGTGACGAGGGCCCCCCCCTCGGGGCAAACATCGACACAGATGTTGCAGCCCTTGCAGGCCTCGGGATTGACGGTGATCGAGAGCAGCCCGCCCGTCCCCTTGGCCTTCGCTTCGAGATCGCCGAAGTGAACCTTGGTGCGAGCCAGCGGGAACTCGGCCAGGCGGACCTGCACCCCGTGGAACTCGGCGTCGGTCGCAGCGCGACGCTCCGCGTCCCAGCCCATCTTCGAGGCCACAGTGTCGTAGGCGAGCGCATAAGCGAGAGCGGGCGCGGCTTTCTGATCCTTCTGCAGGAGCTTGTGCGTCTCCTTCGCCCAGTTCTTCACCAGCGGGCGTAGCTTCTCCGGGCGCGCGCCACCGTTGGGCGAGTCAACCACCGCGGTCAGCACCTCCTCGACGGTGTTCACGAGGCCGAGAATCGCGGAGTCCGGGCACTGGGCGTAGCACTCCCCGCAACCCGTGCAGCGGGCTCCGTTGAACTCGGGGACGTCGAGCCTGGTGGCAGACATGTCCCGCGCGGCCGCGGTGGCGGCGGGGATCGCACCGATGGCGGCGAAGGGATCGGCGATGCCGTCCAGCCCCAGCCGGTCCAGAGAACACACCTGCTCCCAGAAGCGCCCCTCGTGTCCTGGCCCGGGTTGGGCATCGAGGGCTTCGATGAGAACGGGCATATGCGGCACATCGCCCTTTTCGTCATTGACCTCGGAACTCGTAGGCGTGACCAGCTTCACTTCCCCGAAGCCACGCCCCATCACCCGCACCCGATCGCCGTTCCCCTGGACACCAGCGTCTTTGCGCTTCAGCGCGTCCGCGCTCGACAGCAATGCATCCATGGTCCGGCCCACGCGGGGCAGCAGGGAGGAAACGCCGAAGAAGGCACCGATGAAGGCCGCGCTCAGCATGCCGCGCCGCCCGGCCCGATCAGCGGCTTCAGCGCCCGCGATGCCCAAGGCATCCAGAGAGCACACTTTGATCTTCCGCTCGAGAATGGTGCGCCGGGCCCACGCGGGCAGAGCGTTCCAGAACTCCTCCGGGGCGAGTGTGCTTTGCAGAATGAGAACGCCGCCTTCGATCAGACCGTCGAGCGGATCGGTGTGGCGAAACACGTTGGGATCGGGACAAAGCACGGCATCGAGATGGCGCGGAGCGCAGTTCAGCAGGATGGGCGCGTGCGCCAGCACCACGGAGCAGGTGACCGGCTGGCCCTTCTTCTCCGAACCAGGATGGGGCGCCACCTTGACCTGCAAACCGAGCTGGTCGAAAGCGATCGTGGCCAGTTCCCGGCCCATGGCCGGAAGCCCCCAGCCGCCCAGCGAATGGATGCGCACCGCGGTGGCGTCGCCAGGCAGCAGATTCACATCGACAGCACCCGGCAGGCTCATGCCGATGAGCTGGGGATATCGCTCGACCAGAGACTCCTGCCAGATCTGGAGCTTGGGCAGGCGGGTGCCCTGGCGCACGAAATCGAGACCGAGATAGAAGTGGCGCCTTCCCGCGCCGCCCGCGAGCATGTTCCCGACCGCGGCCACAATCTCACGAGGGGGAAGGTCGCGACCACCGAGACCAAACGAGGCCGAGTAGAACTCGGGCATGTCCTGAAGGCGCAGCGCGCTTAACCCTTCATGGCCCTTGCGCTCACCGTTGTTCTCCAGAGCGCGGGACATCGCGGCGCGGACCTCGCGCAGAATCGGCGGATCACCGGCGAGCGGCTGATCGAGGCGCTCCATGACCACCACGCCCTTCTTCCCCGCGAGCATCGACACGATCAAGTCCGAGGGGAAGGGACGGAACATGGTGAGGTTGAGCACACCCACCCGGAGGTCGCGTTCGGCGCGAAGGTAGGCGGCCACCGCCTTGGCATCGCTCACCACCGAACCCTGACCGAGGATCACCCATTCCGCCTCCTCGAGATGATGGCCGAAGGCCCGCGCGTAACGCCGGCCACTGAGTGCCTCGAACTCGCGGAAGGCCTGGTCCGCCATATCCGCGACATGGTCGAAGTAGAACGGGCGTTGCGCGGCCACACCCTGCGCGTAGCTGTCCCGATTCTGGAGCGCACCCAGGCTCACCGGATAGTCGAGGTCGAACATCTCGGGGATGCGCCGGCGCAATTCGCCGAACACGAGCCGCTGCGCTTTGGTCGGGCAGGGGATGCGATCGGCTGGATCGCCGAGATACTCGCGAATCAGCCCGCCTTCCGGAAGAAGCACGGACTCGATGCTGCGGCTGGTGAGGTATCCGTCCTGGGCGAGAAGACCCGGGGTGAGGGACAACTCGGCAATGCGGTGGGCCACCAGATTGAGGTCGGCCGCCTCCTGGACGTTGCGGGCGAAGATCTGAAAGAAGCCGGCATCGTCCACCGCGTGGTAGTCGTCGTGACCGGCCTCCACGCTGCTCGCCTGCCTGGTCAGGGCCCGGGTCGCGACGTTGAGTACGTACGTCAATCGCCTGCCGGATGCAGTATGCAGCGCCTCGTGCATCTGAACGAGGCCCGGACCGCTGGTGAAGTTGGTGGCGCGCAGACCGGAAAGGCTCAGGCCCGCGGTCACCGCCGCTGAAGCCGCAGCGCTCTCGGGCTCGAAAAACAGGAGCTTGCGGCCGCGCACGTTCTGCCGGCCCTCAGAGACCGCAGCCGCCCATCCATCGCCCATAGCCGCGGCCGGTGCGATGGGACAAGCGCTCGCCGCGTCTCCCGCCAGGGTCTCCATGGCCACCACCGCGCCCGATCCATCGAGCGCTGTCGGAATACCTCGGAACCTCGGAGGGGTCGGCGCGTCAGCGGGCTTGGTCTTGCTCCAGAGTTTCATGCTTGCACCGAGTAGCTTTTGGAGGGGGACTTCTTCGCGAACTGCGCGCCCTTGAGCCAGACGATCGCCCCGGTCGGACATCGGGATACCGCGCGCTCTTCGGCTTCGGCGATGCGACCGTAGTCGACCACCGCGACGCCGGTCTCGACGCTGATGAGACCGGGCGCGCCATCGAGCACGCACTTGCCGCAGGCGGTGCAGGCGACCTGACATGAGGCCAGAGCCTCATCGCCGGGGACGAGGTTCACGCACTGCACCAGCAGTTGGTGATCGACGGGCTGCAGCACGAAGATGTTCTTGGGACAAGCCTCGACGCAGTCGCCGCAGGCCGTGCACTTGTCCGGATTCACCACGGGGAGTCCGGTGGGGCTCATGCGGATCGCGTCGAAGGTGCAGGCGCGTTCGCAGTCGGCAAGACCCAGGCACCCCCACGAGCATCCCTTGCCGCCGCCCGCCACCGTGGCCGCGGAAGCGCAGGTCTGCAGGCCGCGATAAGAGGCGCGCTGGATCGCCACATTCGACCCGCCCGCGCACATCAGACGCGCCACCCGCTTGATCCCCTCGCCCGCGTCGACTCCGAGGTAAGCGGCGATCTCCTTCACCCGTGCGGGCTCCGACACAGTGCACTTCGCCGGCTGAACCGTTCCCTGGACCGCTTTCTCCGCGAAGGCGCGACACCCGGGCAGACCGCAGGCGCCGCAGTTTGCCTGAGGGAGCAGGCTCGCGACCACGTCGATGCGTGGGTCTTCCCAGACCTTGAGCTTCCGGTTCGCCACCGCGATGAACGCCGCGAACACGAGGCCGGTGCCTCCGAGGATCAGGACGGATTCAGCAATCATCGCGTCCTCGCCGCCCTGGCGGTCTCAGGCATCGCGAGGCAGTCCCGAGGTGTCGAGCAGCCAGCCGGCCAGTCGGTCGACCGCGTCGCCCGCTCCCATCGCGGGACCGGCCTTCGTGCCGGGAGCCCCCGGGACCGCGAACGGCGTTCGCGCGAGGTCGGCGAGGATCTTGAGGTCCTCGCCCATCTGCCAGGCGCTGAATCCGCCGATAGCCTTCGAGGGTGTCTTGGGCAGAGGCTGCAATGTAAGGCGCTGCCACGGCTCGGAACCTCTCGAGGGATCGTGCATGAATACCGCGGCGCCTTCGGGCACGAGGGCGGCGAGGGCGGGGCCGTCGAAGGCAGCAAGGCGATCGAGGCCCTGGCCGTCCACCGTCTGCAGGACGAACGTCCCCGGCGTGATGCACCGCGCGAGGGCCGCGGGCGGAGCGTCGCCACGCACCACCAGCACCAGCTTCTCGCGTCCATCGGCGAAGTCGAGCAAGGCGCCCGCGTGCAGTTCGGAGCCCTTCACTTCAACCACAAGGGGCGGGGCGAAGCGCCGTTCCGCCTTGTTCCACGCGCGAAACTCCGTAGCGTCAAGGAGACGGTCGTGCTCGGCGGGAACGTAGCGGCCTCCCCGTACCAGCTCGGCGATGACGATGGCCCCGAAAGCGCGTCCGGCGCCGGCGAGAGCGTCATCAATGGTGACACCGAGCGGTCTCCCCTTCGTGACCTCGGCCACGAACAACGAGTCGCCCTGGGTGGCTACGTCGCGCAGAATGGTCATGGCGCGATCGAGGGCTTCGCGGGACGCGGGCTCTGTCGGCGGGGCCGTCCCAAAGACGGCCGCGAACCGTTCGGCGTTCACATGACGCGCTCCGAACACTCCCAGCTCGCGGGCGGCACGCTCGCTGCGCGCCTGAGGATCCGCCGACTGGGCGGCCAGGAACAACTCGGCTTGGGCCAAGGCGCCCTGGACCGCGGAGCGAAACTCCGCCGTCGATTGTTTGAGGGCTCCGAGGGCAAGGGCGATGCGCGGATCAGACGGCATAACGGGCGAACTCCTTTTCCAGCAGCACCGCGCGTTCGGTGGGCGTCTTTGGGGCCACCCGTCGCGTCTCTTCGTAGCGGGGCCGCGACGCGTCCTTGAAGAAGAGGCCGAGGTTGATGAATTCGGTCTCTTCGGCCAGCTTCCGGGCCGCGGCCAGATCGTGCGGGTCGTGGGGCACCCGCCCGGTGTAGACCTTGTCGAGTTCGGGGGCCAGCACACCCTCGTCGTGAACCAGCATGCGGATGCGCGCCGGATCCTTGATCGCCTTCTGATAAATGAGGGGCGTGAAAACGGGGCAGCGCTGAAGGATGCGCACAAAACTGAAACCTTTGTGCTTATAGGCGGCGTGCAGCGTGGCGTACATGTGGGCGGGCGCCCACTCCGCGGTTTGGGCCACAAACGACGCGTTGGTCACACCGAGCGCGATCTCGATGGGATTCATGGGGGGGAGGAAGCTGCCCTGAGGCTGGGTGTTGCTCTTGAAGCCCTGGGGCGTGGTGGGCGAGGTCTGGTTTTTGGTCAGGCCGTAGATGCCGTTGTCGAGCATCAGCACGGTGAGATCCATGTTGTAGCGCAGGGCGTGGAGCCAATGGCCGGCGCCGATCGAAGTGCAATCGCCATCGCCCATGATCACGAACACGTTCAGTTCGGGGCGATGGAGCTTGATGCCGGTGGCCACGGGCAGGGCGCGCCCGTGCAGTCCGTGGAAGCCGTACGTGCGCAGGTAGTGGGGGAAGCGGCTGGAGCAGCCGATGCCCGAGACGAACATGGTTTGGTCTGGAATGAGCTGCTCCGCGCTCAGCAGGCGCTGCACCGAGGTGAGAACGGAGTGGTCGCCACAGCCCGGGCACCAGCGCGCCTTGGCGCCCTCGTATTCCGACATCTCATATTGGTGCTCGCCCTCGGCCTCGTTGAGGACGGGGAGCAACCCGCAGGAGTAACTCACGCGTCACCTCGCTTCGGCATGCGGCCGCGAATGGCTTCGAGAATCAGGCCGGGCCGCAGGGGCTCGCCGGGCACCCGCGTCCAGCAGTCGATATCGACCAGGGTGGCCGCGCGCAGCAGGAAGGCGAGTTGTCCGCGGCGCCGGTTTTCCTCAGTCACGTAAGGATCGCCGACCTCGTCGGAGTAGTTGATCTCAACCGTCATCACCTTCTTGAAGCGCTTGAAGATGTTGCCGAGTCCCGGCTCGAGAGGCGAGAGGAACCGCAGATGAGTGGAGGAGACCTTGAGACCTTCCCCACGCGCGCGTTCGACCGCCTCTTCAATGGCGCCCTTGGTGCTGCCCCATCCAACCACCAACAGATCACCAAGGGCGTCGCCATTCACCGCCGGCGGAACCAGCAGGCTTTGCAGCACGGCGAGCTTGCGGCTCCGCATGGCCGACGAATGCTGGTGGATGCCCGAACTGTAGGCGACCTTGCTTCGGTCGTCGTGGGAGAGGCCGGTGAGGGTGAACATTCCTCCCGGGCGTCCAGGGATGATGCGCTGCGAAAGGCCGGTCTCGGGATCCCAGCCATAGGGCTTTTGTCCTTCGCGCACCGGAGAGAGATCGAGGGGTGCTGCCTGCCAGCTCTCGTCGAGGGTGGGCTTGGGGAAGGGGGTCACGCCCGTTGCGAGGTTCGCGTCGGAGAGAACCATCACCACGGTCCGGAATGTCTCCGCCAGACGGCGCGCCGTCACCATCACGTGGAAACACTCTTCGATGGTCGCAGGCGCCATCACCACGTGCGGGGCGTCTCCGGTCGAGGCGAAGAGCGCAGCCAGCAGGTCGGACTGCTCGACTTTGGTGGGCAGGCCTGTGCTCGGGCCACCGCGCTGGACGTTGACGAGGACCAGCGGCGTCTCGGTCATTACGGCAAGGCCGAGGAACTCGGTCTTCAGGGCGAGCCCGGGACCGGAAGTGACGGTGAAGGCCACCTTGCCCGCGTACGAGGCCCCGATGGCCACGCCGGCTGCGGCGATCTCGTCCTCGGCCTGATGCACCATCCCGCCGAATCGTTCGAACACTTCCGAAAGCAGATGCGACACCGACGTCGCGGGCGTGATGGGGTACATCGCGCACATCTCCATGCCCGAGGCGATGGCGCCAAGCGCGATGGCTTCGTTGCCGTTCATCACCAGCAGGGGCTTGTCGGACTCGGTGGTCTTGATCTCGATCCGGAAGTCGATGTTGTCCTCGGCCCAGCGGTACCCAAGTTCAACCAGGGTGACGTTCTGGGCATAGACCTCCTCGCTCTTCTTGCGGAAAGCGTAGGCGATCTGGTCTTTGATCTTCTCCATGTCCCGGCCGTAGATCCGCGCGAGCAGGCCAAGGGCGAACATGTTCTTGCCCTTGCGCGCGTCGGCCACCACCTTGAGGCACTCCTCCTCCATGGCCACGGGCACGATGCGGTAGGGCCTGGTGGAGAGTTCCTTCATGGCCGCATTCCAGGCGGCCACGATCTCCGGATCCTCGCTGCGCGCCCATTTGTCCTCGATGAGGAGGACGGCGTCGTCGGCCAGGGCGTCCACGCGATGGCGGGCCAACAACACCTGCTCGTTGAAGGCGATCACGAGGCCGGTGCGGTCGCCCCAGTTGGTGACGGCCCGCTCACCCACGCGGATGCGGTTGCCGCTCGCTCCTTCAGGGACTCGCGGCGGAGGCTGGATCTCCGCGGGGATGAGTTCCACGGTCCATACCCCGTTCCCCATCTTGGCGGAGACAGCGGCGAATATCTGGCCGCACTTCTGGGCGCCTTCACCCGAGTCGGAGACGATCTCGACCGTGTGTTCTGGAAGGCGCAGGACCTTGGGCGGGGCGGGCACGGCGAGGGCGGCGGAGGCGGCGGCGGGCATGGCAGGGTGGACACCTCGTGTCTAAACGGCTCAACGTCAGTCTGCCGGGCGCCGGGCCGCGCGCAAATAGTGCAAACAGCCCATCCACGCCTCAATGGGCTCACTCCCCCGAGGCCCGCTCAACCGCCCACAAACGACGCGGCGCGCGAGTGATTCGCGCGCCGGGACGACTTTTTCGACCGGAGACCGCCTCCGGCCGACAGAGCGTCTTAGAACAGGTAGAACATCCGCACGAAAACCGTACTGCCGGTGTACGGCCGGGGACCGTACCCGGTGCCGATGAAGCCGAGCCAGTCGATCCGGGGGATGTCGGTTTGCGGACCCAGGTCAGTACGAGGCATGGTCTGCGGGCCGGCGGTGTTGACGACGCTGTAGTCGGCGACGTCGAACTTCTCGTACCAGTAGCTCAGCCCGAGACCGACCTTCTTCGACACGTTGTATTTCACATCGAGGGTGAAGTGGTGCCACTCGTTGGTCACGTTCGTCAGGGGAATGAAGCAACTGGTCAACGTGGCCGCGCACGGCCGGCCGTCGCCTGGGGTCAGGATCGAGTTGGTGCTCATGGCGGCGATACGCGGCCCGCCGTGCAGGAAGCCCTGGTCGGAGTCAGAGTAGTCGTAGGTCGCGCGGATCTCGGTCTTCTCGATCAGGTCGATGAGGTTCAGGTAGGCGGTGAACGTGTTCACCTTCTCGTCGTTGGTCAGAGTCCAGTCGCGGTTGGGGTCGAACCAGCTCTGGTACACCCCGGGAACGCCGGAGTCGGGGTTCGCGGTACGCGAGGCCTGAATCGCCTCGAAGCTCTCGTTGCCGTAGTCGGCGCCCAGGCTGACCCGTGCACTCGGCACATAGCTCACGCCCACGGTGTACGCCTTGTTCGTGTTGTTGAGCAGACCGAACTTCTGGGTGGGATCACCCTTCTGGTAGTCGTCCTTGCCGTAGCTGTACGAGAGGTTGAACCCGAGCGAGTCGGTCGGAGTGAGATCAACCAGGAACGTGGCGCGGTCGCGCTGCCGGGCCGCCTCGTCGTAAAACCGTGCCGCCGGCTGCATGGCCATCTCCGCGAGGACGTGCGGGTCAAAGCCGAAGGTTTCGCGGTCGGTGCGTTCGTACATCGCGCGCAGGGTCAGGTACTGGTGGCCCATGGTGTCAAACGAGACGCGCATGGTCTTGTCCTTGTAGCCCCGGGTCACCCGGATGGTGTGATCGAGCTTGTCCTCCGAGTAGCCGACCTTGATGGCGCTCTTCGGGATCGCCGTGAACTTGGCGCTGACGTCCACCGTGCGCCGGTCGATGCTCAGCGGCTCGGAGATCCCGCCGCCCTCCTCTGGCACGGCGTCCTCCCGCACGTATTCCTCAGCGTGGAACGGCCGTCGGAAGTCGTTGCGCCCGTTGAAACGGTAACGCGCGACCAATGTGATGTCCTTGAGCGGCCGCGAACTGATGTTCATTGTCGCGGTCGTGTAGTTGACATCCAGGTCGGCGGTGTCGCGGGGAAGGCTGCGGAGCGCCGGGAACGTGGCGTACACCGTTTCGTTCGCGATCACCGGGTTGGTCGTCCACCCGATGAGTTTCTCGTTCTGGCGGCTGCTCCCGGTGGAGAAGGTGGCATTGGCGGTCGTCTTGGCCGGCAGCTTGATCATGCCCACCCAGTTGAAGGTGTTCAGCGAGTTCGACGGCGGCATGGCCTGGAGGCCGTCGTTGGGACCGTTGTTGTTGGTGTAGCCGCTCGGGTCGTAGCACGTGCCCGGGGGGATGGCCGGGTTACCGAACCGGCAGAAGTCGGTCGCCCGCATCGGATTGTCCCAGCGTAAGGTGGGGATCTTCTGGTCGAATTTCGCGTGCTGGTAGTCGATCTTGAACATGCCTTGGTGGCTCGCCCACTCCATGCCGGCGTTCAACTCGGTTTCACGGCGGTCGATGACAATCGGCATCTCGTGGAGGTTGCTGAACGCGAAGTTCCCTCCCCACGGCATGTTTCCCGTCTTCTCGTAGGTGAGGAAGCCGAGGGTGAAGTCAAGGTTGTCGGTGGCGGAGATTCGCGCGTTTCCCCCGAAGGTGTCGCGTCGGGACTGCAGGTCGAACTGCCTGGCGGTCGTGCTGTAGATCGACCCGGGGATGAGCTGGGTGGCGTTCTGGGGCACACCCACGACCTGCCCGGCCTCGATCCGCGCGCGGAGCGCGGGATCGATCGAACAGTCCCCCGCCGTGCAGGCAAACGGCGTTTTCGTGTAGTAGGCCCAGTTCGTCGGCGTCTGATCGAAGTACAGGGAGAGCTTCAGCTTGCTGTTGCTGAAGTTCATCTTGTACCGCTGGTCGTTGTAGCCGATGTTCGTCGCCCTGATGTCGAGGACCCACTTGTCCGTCTCTTTGAAGAACAGAAGATTGGCGTTCAATCCGTCCCGCAGGTCGCGGTACCGCTCGTAGCGCGCCTCATCCCCGGTGGTGGAGGTGAAGCGTCCGCCGATGTCCAGGCTCCCGTTGAAGGGGGTCGGAGTCGGCTGTGGCTTGTCCTGCGCCCACGCAATCGTGGTGGAGGCAGCGAGGAGCGCCGCAGCGCTGAGTATCGTTAGTTTGTTTCTCATTGCCATTCTCCTCAACTAGCGAAGTAACGCCTTGCCCGAGGGGGCATTGGACCCATGGATGGACTGATGGCAGCCCCCGCAAGCCCGGCCAACCATCTTGTCGCTGTTGGTCGAGTTGTTCAGGGTGAAGCCCTCGTACACCGTGGGAGGATGCCGGGACGTCACATGACAGCGCTGGCAGAGGAAGGGCTCTTTAGCCAAGAGCATCCCGTAGTTGTTCGACCCGTGCGGATCGTGGCAGTTGCTGCAACTCTCGGGGACCGGAAGGTGCTCCCAGAGCATCGGGCCGCGCTTCTCGGCGTGACAGGAGACGCACGACTCTGTGACCGTGCCGCCGACCTTCAGCAGCTTCACGTTGGAGGCGCCATGGACGTTGTGGCAGGAGGCGCAGGTGAGCTTGCCCTCGCGCACCGCCATGTGGTGGAACTTGAGCTGCTTGTTCACGATGGCCCGGTGGCAGCCCGAACACAGCTGCATTTCATCCACGGCCTTCAGCTGCTTGTCGCCCTTCGGGGCGTGGACTGAGTGGCACGTGGTGCAGCCCACGTTCCGCTGGTCGTGCGCGCTGCCGGCCCAGAGCGCATGCTCCGTCTTGTAGTGGCAACTCGAACAGACCGCACTCTGGTCCTGCATCTTGAGCGCCTTGAAGCTCTTGATCTTGGTCTTGTCGCCGTCCGCGTCCGCGTGCGCTTTGCCCGGGCCGTGGCAGCCCTCGCAGCCCATGTTGGCCTTGGTCTCGGCGTGGCAGGCCTGGCAGCCTTTCGGCGACGTGGGCCCTCCCGCTCTGAAACTGCGCGAGTGTGCGCCTGTCTTGAGCACGCCCGCGCTGTCCTCGTGGCAGGCCAGGCACTTTTCGGCACCCGCATACTCGCCGTGAGGGACCGAGATGGGCGCCGGCTTGGCCGTCGCTTGCGTCTGCGCGGCCGAGGCCGTCCCGCTCATGGAGAGCCACGCCAACGTCAGCGCGATACTCCCCCCCAGCGCCAAGGTTTTCCTGAGTGAATCCATCGCTAAGCTCCTTCGGTTCTCGTCGAATGCGTTGGTGCGGGGTTGTGGACTGGGGTTTCTTGTCACTCGCCATGCTGGACCGAGTCAGATGCGACTAGACATGCGCGCCCGCTCTTCAGCAATGGTCCATTTGGCCCATTTCCTTCCGGCTGTCCGCGGTGTTAGTCCTGTGCTACGGCAGCGCGGATGGCCGCCGCATTCTTTCCCGCATGCCGGCTCTCCTGTCGCTCCGCGGCGGCCAACAAGGCCTCGACGGGAAACACGCGCAGCGAATCAAGGGCGCGCGCGAGGGCGTAAAGGGCAACGCTGCCCTTGCCGAGGCTCGCGGGAAAGCGGGCGGCGTCAATGACCTCCACGCGGGCCGAGGTCTTCACGTCGGCCACCTCCGCGAGTGCGAATACCCGGTCCTCGGGAGTCATGGCCGCGAGTTGCGGTCCCACCTTCGCGACCCCGTCCTTGCTCAGCAGGATCATGGCATCGGGACGGGTGATGGCCGCGTAGTCGATCTCCCGCGGGCTGAACACGAGTTCGGCGATGCTGTGTCCGGTCATTACCGTTATCGGATAGTCGTCGCGCTGGGCCGCCCACAGTCCGGAGAGAAGCGCCGCCTCCCCGACCAAGCGCGCCGCGGACTTGATCTTGCCGCCCGCGGATCCTGCGACCACCAGCCGGAAGGTTCGATCGAGCGATGAGACGAAGAGCGGTGTGATCGGTCGCGGAGCCGGGAGCGGCTTGCCGCGCTCAGCCAACGTGGCCTCGCGATAGGCCTTCGCGTACTCCGGATGACCGGCCCGGTGCAGCAAGCCCGCCTTGAAGCCCAGGCCATCGAGGATGGTGGTGAGCGTCTTCTTCGACGCCTGATTGTTGGGGACGAAGTAGGCCGTGCACAGTTCCCAGATATCGAGCAGTGCGAAACAATCTGCCTTGACCGCCTCCACGATGCGAGCGGTCAGATCGTGGTCGAAGTTGGTGCCCCGCCAGACGAAGCCCGCTCCATTCGCGGCCACGGTGGCGCAGATATCGAGCGGCCTCTCCAGATTCCCCCGAGGTGTGGTGCTGGTCACCGCTCCGGTCGGCGTGGTGGTCGAATGCTGGCCACCGGTCATCCCGAAATTGAAGTTGTTGAAGACGAGGACGGTGAGCCCGATGTTCCGACGGGCCGCGTTGATCAGATGCGCTCCGCCGATGCCGGTGCCCCCGTCCCCCATCACAACGATGACGGTGAGGTCGGGCCGCGCCAGCTTGATCCCGGTGGCGTAGGTGATGCTGCGGCCGTGCAGCCCGTGAAAGGCGCTGGTCACGAAATATTGATCCGACAGCCCGGAACAGCCGATGTCCGTCACCAGCACCACCTTGTTCGGATCGAGTTGCAGGACAAGGAGAGCCTTGCTCAGCTGGTCGAGAATCGAATGGTGGCCGCAGCCGGGGCAGAAGGGATAAGGCGTCTCATTGCGGTAGGTGGACAGCGGAACAACCGTGACGTCGCTCACCGCACCACCTCCATGAATGCCTCCGGCGCGATCAGTTCGCCATCCACGCGGTGCAGTCCGATCACTTCCAGACCGTGAGCGAGGCGTTCGATCTCCCGGCGGTATTGGCCATGATTCAATTCAGCCACCACCACGCGCGTGATGCCGGAGAAGGCAGCCCGAATCGCCCGCTCGGGAACGGGCAGAGGCTCTGCAGGGTGAGGGCCGAGACCGGCCGGCCGGCGGCGCGGAGTCGCGCTACCGCTTCCCGCATTCCGCCCGCGGTGATTCCGTAGCTGACGAGCAAGGTGGTCGCCCCGTCTTGAAAGTCGCTCGTCACCTGTTCGATCTCGTCGATATGGTCTTCGATCTTGGCCCGAAGGTGCTCGTTCAGCTGCGCCACCTTGGAAGGCGCCTTGGTGATGAGCGCGCGTTCGTCGTGAGTCGATCCGGTGAAGCGGACTGCACCTTCGCCCCCATACTGAGCAAGGGGCGCCACATCGGCGGCGGGCAGGTAGCGATAGGGCAATTCGGTGGCGGGAAGCGTGGCCCGCTTCCGGACGGCCGGGCGTTCATAGCGGTCGACCTCCACCGTGGTGGTGGTCATGTTGAGTTCCTTGTCGGTGAGGAGGAACACCGGACAACGAAAGCGCTCGGCCAGATCGAAGGCGCGCCGGGTGAGCGAGTAGCACTCGGCCACCGACGAGGGAGCCAGGGCGATGATGGGATACCCGCCCGCCGTCCCCCAGCGCACGAACTGCACGTCGCCTTGTCCCACCGTGGTGGCCCCGCCCGTCGAAGGACCCAGGCGCTGCACGTCCACGATCACCAGAGGCACTTCGCCGATGATGGCGAGGCCAATGTTCTCGCTGTAGAGCGAAAGACCAGGCCCGCTGGTCGCGGTCATGGCCCGGGCCCCGGCCAGGGTGGCCCCGATGCACATCCCGATCGAGGCGATCTCGTCCTCGCCTTGCACCGCCACTCCCTCGACCTTCGGAAGTTCACCCATCATCTGCATGAGAATCGGCGAGGCTGGAGTGATCGGATAGCCGGCGAAGAACGTGCAACCCGCATCGAGAGCGCCGCGCACGATCGCCGTCGAACCGTCTGTGAATTCGCGCATGCACTCTCCTCGGCAGAGTCTGCGCCACCACGCGGCGGGGGGAAATGGTGCAAACGCCCTATGGGCCAGAACCGTCCGTGGGTGGACCTATAATCTGACCTGTGTCCTCTGTCTTGAAGGTCGATCCGGAAGCCTCCTCCGAAGAAGAGGAGCTCGAGTTCGAGCTGCGCTACCAACGCGGTCTCACGACGGCGCAGCGGTTCGAGATGATGATTGCGCGATCCCGCGAGGTGGGCGAGAGGCTGGTGCGGCTTGGACATCGAAGGCCTACTGAAGTCGTTAAACGCTCGTAACGTCCGCTACGTCGTGATCGGGGCCACGGCGTTCCCGGTTCACGGCTACGCGCGGTCCACGCTCGACGTGGACCTCTTCATCGAGCCGACGCCTCCGAACGCAGCCAGCACCCGCGAGGCGCTCGCGGCCTTCGGTTACGACATGAGCGACGTCTCCATCGACGAGCTGCTCTCGAAGAAGATCCTGATCCGACAGTACACGCTCGAAACGGACATCCATCCGTTCGTGAAAGGCGTCACCTTCGACCAGGTCTGGGAGGGTCGTGTCGAGGACCGAGTGGGGGAGACGCCGGCTGCGTTCGCGGGTCTTGACGACCTCATCCGGATGAAAGAGGCCGCGGGGCGCCCGAAGGACATCGACGATCTCCGTGTCTTGCGAAAGCTGCGGGAACAGCGAAGCGGTTCCTAGTTTGCAGGATGACCAGGGCCTTCAAATAGTTGAATGCGAAATGCTCGCGAGCGCTTGCGGGGCCTTGGCGCTTCAGCGCACAATGGCACTCCATGAAACACACCGCTCTGATCCTCACTGGCGCCCTTGGTCTCTCTGCCGTGGTTGCGCAAGCCGCGACCCCGGTCAACTGGCCGCAGTTTCGCGGAGGCAAAGCGTCCGGCGTGGCCGACGACTCGAATCTGCCCACCCTCTGGTCCACCACCGACAACGTGGCCTGGTCCACCGAGGTGCCGGGGCGTGGCTGGTCGTCGCCCATTGTGTGGCGCGATGTCGTCTATGTGACGTCGGCGGTGAACACCGGCATCTTCAAGGCGCCGTCCACCGGCATCTTCGGAAACGACTACGCGGCTGAGCTGAAGGCCGCCGGTCATTCCGACGAAGAGATCCTCAAACGGATCACCGCGCGCGACATCGAACTGACCAAGGAAGCCGAGGAAGTGAGTTACCGCGTCTTCGCCATCGACGCGCAGTCGGGCAAGGTGAAGTGGCAACACGAGGCCCATAAGGGGCTCCCTCCCGGTGGGCGTCATCGCAAGAACACCTACGCCTCGGAGACTCCGGCCACCGACGGCGAGCGCATCTACGCCTCATTCGGCGGCAACGTCGGCCTCTTCTGTTACTCGCTCGACGGGAAGCTCTTGTGGAAGAAAACCTGGCCGCCTCAGCCCATCTACCTCGACTTCGGCACCGCATCCTCTCCCGTGGTCCACGGCGGGCGCGTCTACCAGATGCATGACAACGAAGGCGAATCGTTCCTCGTGGCCCTCGACGCGAAAACCGGAGACGAGGTCTGGAAGACCAGCCGCAGCGGATTCAAGGCGCGGTCCCAGTCGGGCTGGGCCACACCGTTCATCTGGGAGAACGGCTCCCGCACCGAGGTAGTAACCATCGGCAAGGGCCTGGTCATCAGCTACGACACCCTTGGCAAGGAAATCTGGCGCCTCGGCGGCATGACCCAGGCCACCCCCAGCCCGGTCGCGGGCGACGGCCTGCTCTTCGTGGGCTCGGGCTCGCAGGGTGAAACGAACCGGCCACTCTTCGCGGTGAAACCCGGCGCCACCGGCGACCTTTCCACCGCGAAGGACGCTCCGCTCAACGAACACGTGAGCTGGTTCCTCCCCCGCTTCTCCGCCTACACCTCGTCGCCCCTGCTCTATCGCGGCCGCGTCTACGCGGTGAACGACAACGGCATCCTCCAGGTCGCCGACGCGAAAACCGGCAAGGAGATCTATAAGTCACGCGTGGGCACGGGCAGCGCCACCTTCTCGAGTTCTCCGCTCGCAAGCGCGGGCAGGGTCTATCTCCTGAGCGAAGACGGCGACATGTACGTGGTCGAAGCGGGCGACGAATACAAGGAAGTGGCGAAGAACAGCCTCGGCGAGATGAGCCTCGCCACCCCCGCGGTCGACGCCGAGAGCCTCTTCGTGCGCACCGCCACCAAGCTCTACCGGATGAAGGGCAAGTCGCCCAAGTCCTGAAGCAGGGCGAGTACCATAGGGCATGGTTGATGCCCTGCCCTGGCTGCGCTTCTATGGCCAGGTGCCGCCGACTCTCGACTACCCGAAGGTCACGCTGTACGAGTCGCTCACGGCCACGGTTCGTCGGGTGCCCGAGGCGGTCGCCTGGGCGTTTCTCGGCTCGTCGTCGACATACGCGGAACTGCTAAGCGAAATCGACCGCTGCGCCACCGGACTCGCTCGCCTCGGATTGAAGCAGGGCGACCGACTGCTGATCTCGATGCCCACATCCCCCCAGGGAGTGATCGCTTTCTATGCGGCGAATCGTCTCGGCGCGGTGTCGGCGCTCATCCATCCTCTGTCCACCCCGGTCGAGATCACGCACTACCTCGATGCGAGCGGGGCCCGCATCGCCCTAGTGCTCGACGCGTTCTACGGCACTATCGCCGCCGCAACCCCGAAGACGCCTCTATCCACCATCATCGTGGCGAGGATCCCCGACTACCTTCCCGCCATGACGAAGATCGGGTTCTGGCTCACCAAGGGGCGAAAAATCGCGAAGGTCCCACCCGATGCGCGGGTGCGACGCTGGATCGCTCTCATGAAGTTTGAAGGGGCAGCCCCACCAGCGGTGGGCGCCACCGAGGACCCGGCGGCCATTCTCTTTTCGGGCGGAACCACCGGCCAACCGAAGGGCATCGTGCTCTCGAACCGCAACTTCATCGCCGAGAGTCTCCAGGTGGCGGCCTGGGGCGGGATACACAAGGGCGACGCCATGCTCGCCATTCTGCCCCTGTTCCACGGCTTCGGTCTTGGAGTCTGCGTGAACGCGGTGCTGATGGCGGGAGGCAAGTCGATCCTGGTGCCCACCTTCACTCCGGAGGTGGTGGCGAAGCTGCTGCGCAGCGAGCGTCCCACGGTCATTGTGGGTGTGCCCACTCTTTTCGACGCCCTGTCGAAAGACAAGACGCTCAAGACCGCCGACCTCTCGGCCCTGCGCGCCTGCTTCTCCGGAGCCGACACGTTGCCCCGTCCGATCAAGGAGCGTTTCGAGGCTCTCGTCCACTCCTGCGGCGGCAAGGTGAAACTGCTCGAGGGCTACGGCCTCACCGAAGCAGTCTCGGCCATGATGGCCACACCGCTCACGGAGTATCGCGAGGGCTCGATCGGCCTGCCCTTTCCCGATATGCGGGCCATGATCTGCGCCGCGGACACCACCGACGCCGTCGAGGTCGGCGCCGAAGGCGAGATCTGCGTCTCGGGCCCGGCGGTGATGGTTGGATACCTCGACGATCCCGAGGCCACAGCCAAGGCCCTGCGGCCGCATGCCGACGGCCGGATCTGGCTTCACACCGGGGATCTCGGGAAGATGGATGCGGATGGCTTCTTCTATTTCACCGGGCGGCTGAAACGCATGATCAAGTCGTCGGGCTTCAATGTCTATCCCGCCCAGGTGGAGGCCGTGCTCTATCAGCATCCGCTGGTGGCGGACGCCTGCGTGGTGGGCGTGCCCGACGACGCCCAGGTCGAACGGGTGAAGGCCTACGTGGTTCTGCGCGACCCCGCGCAGAAGAGCGAGGCTACGGAGGCGGCGATGATCGCCTGGTGCCGCGAACGTCTGATCAAGTGGTCCTGCCCGCGCGAGATCGAGTTCCGCGCCGATCTGCCGAAGACACGCATCGGCAAAATCGACTATCGCGCACTCGTCCTTGACCACGCGGCCAAACACGCCGCGGGAAAGCAGCCCTCATGACCTCCCCGCACGAAACCGCGCACGGCGGCGATCGCGTCGCCCTGGCCTTGAAGGCCCACGGTGTCCCCGTGGTGTTCACCCTGTGCGGCGGACACATCTCGCCCATCCTGGTGGCGGCCAAGGCGCGGGGCATCCGCATCGTGGACACACGTGACGAGGTCACCGCCGTGTTCGCAGCCGATGCCACGGCGCGGCTCACCGGCATTCCGGGGGTGGCGGCGGTCACCGCAGGGCCCGGCCTCACCAACACCATCACCGCGCTCAAGAACGCGCAACTCGCGCAGTCGCCCGTGCTGCTGATCGGCGGCGCCGCACCCACGGCCCTGCAAGGTCGAGGAGCGCTTCAGGACATCGACCAGCGCCCGCTCATCGCTCCGCACGTCAAGCTCGTGAAGCAGGTGCGCCGCGTCGCCGACCTCGGCCCCGCGGTCACCGAGGCGCTGGCCGCCTCACGCTCGGGCATTCCCGGTCCGGTGTTCGTCGAATGCCCGGTGGACCTGCTCTACGAAGAGGCCACCATCCGTCAGTGGTACACCGATGCCGCGGGCAAGGGCACGTCGATCCCCGACCGCGCGCTACGCTGGTATCTGAACCGCCACGCCTCCCGTCTGTTCGCGGGAACCCATCGGCCCTTTGTGTCGAGCGTGGCCGAGGTGCCGCTTCCCCATCCCGGGGACGGGGTGATCGCCCGCGCCGCCGAGGCGCTCAGCCGCGCCGAACGTCCGCTGATGGTGATCGGCAGCCAGTCGCTCAGCCAGGCCACGAACGCAGCGCGTCTTGCCGCGGCGGTGTCGCGGCTGGGGATACCGGTCTACCTCTCCGGCATGGCCCGCGGCCTGCTCGGGCGCGAACATCCACTGCAGATGCGCCACGAACGGCGCAAGGCCCTGCGCGAATCCGACTGCGTCGTGCTTGCGGGGGTGCCGTGCGACTTCCGCCTCGACTACGGCAAACACGTGAAGCGCAACGCCACACTCATCGCCGCGAATCGCAGCGCCAAAGAGGCGCGGCTCAATCGCACGCCTACCATCCTCGCCCTCGGCGACGCCGGCCTCTTCGTCGAAAAGCTGGCCGACCCACTGGCCGACAGAGCGCGCCGCGCCGATTGGATCGCCACCTTGCGCGAGCGGGACCAGACGCGTGAGACGGGCATCGACGCCCAGGCGATAAGCGCCGCCGGACACGTGAATCCCGTGGCCTTCTTCCGCGCTCTCGATCGCGCGGCGGGCGAGAGAGCGGTCTTCGTGGCCGACGGCGGCGACTTCGTGGCCACGTCCTCCTACATCCTGCGCCCCCGCGGTCCTCTCACCTGGCTGGACCCCGGCGTGTTCGGCACGCTCGGTGTGGGCGCGGGCTTCGCGCTCGGCGCTTCCGTCGCGCGGCCGGGCGACGAGGTGTGGCTGCTGTGGGGAGATGGCGCGTCGGGCTACGGCCTCGCGGAGTTCGACACCTTCGTACGCCACGGCATCCCAGTGATCGCGGTGGTGGGCAACGACGCGGGCTGGACCCAGATCGCGCGTGAACAGGTGAAGATGCTGGGCGACGACGTGGGCACGGTGCTCGCTCGCACCGCGTATCACGAGGTGGCCCGCGCGTTCGGCGCTGAGGGCATCGAGGTGCGTCAAGGCAGCGAGGTGGAGAGCGCTTTGACCCGCGCCCGCGCCTTCGCCGCGGCCGGTCGCCCGGTGTTGATCAACGTCTGGCTCGACCGCACCGATTTCCGCGACGGTTCCATATCGATGTAACCCGCACGCGCGCGTTCACTTTTGCTATCCCCAGCCGCACCAACTAGGGTGTTCCATGAAGAGAATCGTCGCGTTCACCCTCGCTCTCTCGATGTGCCTCCTGTTGATCACGTCGGAGGCGCAGGCCGCGGGCCCCGCCTTCAAGCCCGGCGACCGAGTGGAGTGCGACACCGTGGGGAACAAGAACGGGTACCGGAAGGCGACGGTGGTGCCCTTCCAGCCGGGCGATACCTACAACGGCTACACCGCGGACTCCGGATACTTCGTGCGCGTGGAGATCGACGGCTGGGGCCGGGACAGCACCATCCCCTGCAAGGTCGAGAACCTGCGTGCGGCTCCCGCGGCCCCCGCCGCGGCGCCCGCAGGGGAACGCCCCGCGCGGCCGGGCGGCCTCGAACTGCCAGCCGCCACGAAACCCCAGCCCGCCAAGCCAGCACCAGCGAAGACTGAAGTCGCCGCGGACGGAACCGTCGGCGCCGATCGACCCATTCTCGACTGCCCGATAAAGCAGCCCGAGGCGCGGAACGGCGCCAGCCCCGACCTCGAGTTGCTCAAGAAAGTGTTCCGCTGCCAATACGGCGAGAAGCCCGCGCCCCCCGGATACGACGGAGCGGCCACGGTGGACGTCCTGTCGATGCAGGTCGGCCGGTCGCGCAAGTGGCGGTTCAACGGAGCCACCGGCGGCGGCGACCTCGGCGGCGGCGATGCCGACACTGTGGTGTGGCCCATCCGGATCGCCTTCACCAACAAGGAGCACTACCGCTTCTCGACCACGGTGTGGGAGGGCAGCATCCGCATCTTCAACTTCTTCGTGAACAGTTTCGGCGAATGGCAGTATGGCGCGGCCGAAAGCGTGAAACGAGCGGAAACCCGCATCATCCAGAAGTAGCGGGTACCCCCTACTTGATGACGCGGGCTTCTTCGATGAGCACCGGGTAGGCGTAGCCGGCGGTGAAGTCACGGTCGACCGCCACCTTGCCGCGCACCGACACCACATCACCCTTGGCCACCACGTCGGTGGTGGTTACGGTGAGGTCGTTGTCGCCCTTTTCCGCGGAGCCCGAGCCGTCGCGAAGGTGGATCCAGTTGCGGCCCATGATCTGGGCGTTGAACTTCACCACCTTGGCCCGCACCACGACCTCTGCTCCGTTGAGCTTGGCCCGCTGGGCCCAGATCTCGGCCACCGTTCGGCCGTCCTTGCCCGTGGCCTTGTCGACCTTGACGTCGCCCAGCATGTCGCTGGTGTCGGCCGATGCCGCGGCGGCGGAAGCCGTGGGAGGATGGCCGGGAGGCATGGCGGCCGTGTCCGCGGAGGCGCCCGCGCCGCCGAGGGTTCCGAACAGGATGGTCTCGAACTTGCGGTTCAGAGTCTTGCTTTCGAAGTTCTCCATCCACATGGCGTTCTCGACGGCGATCTCCGCTCCGGGCTTGAGCGTGGTCTGGTTCACGGCCGCCCAGATCTCGCCTTCCTTCGTCTTCATGCGCACGTAGGTGTAAGCGCCCGCGTCCATGGTCTCGAGGACGGTGCCGGTGACTGAGGGGTTCCCGGCCGTGGCGGGGTCGTTCGGAGCGGCGGCGGGAGCGTTCGCTGGCTTCTTGGCATCGGCCCCCGCGGTGGCCTTGGCGTCGCCGCAGGCAACGAGGAACAGGGGCAGGATGAGGACGGCGACTTTCAACATGGTTCGATCTCCAGCGGCCAGCAGGATCACCCCGAGGGACTCTCCCCGGCGCGTCTGGCCGCGCAGGAAAGGTTTATCACGCCGCCCCGTGCCGATACTCTGATGCATATGCACCAGAACCCGGCCAGAGGGCTCAGTCTTCAGCGTCGAGCAGCTTGAGTAGGGCGCCGATGAGGTCGTTGTCGGTGAGGATTCCCACGAGCATCTCCCCCTCCAGCACGGGCAGGGCCCCGTACTTGTTCTTCCACAAGGAGCGCGCGGCGTCTTTGAGCGGGGTATCGGGGGTGGTGGTGACGAGGTTCTCCATCATGATCTGGGCGATGAGGGTTCCCTCCATCACGTCGACGAACTCTTCCTGGGTGGCGGTCAGGGTAGAGGGCTCGGCCCGCTTCACGTCGCCCTGGGCCACGAGGCCCACAAGGCGTCCGCCAGAAACCACGGGAATCCGCCGGATCTTGCGCAACTGCATGATCTGGCGGGCCTCCATCAACGTATCCTCGGGCGAGAGGGTGATGGGGTCCGCGGTCATCACGTCGCGTACTAGAAGCGCGCTTGCCACGACCACGATCCTAACCCAGGCGACGCCGGTAGCGCTCTGGGCCGATCTCCAAAGGTATATTCACAGGTTGAATGAACATCGCGGAACGCCAGGTGGGCGACATCACCATCATCGAGCTGCAGGGAAACATCATGTTCGAGGACGGCGACCAGGAACTGCGCGGCGCCATCGCCCAAGCCCTGGAATCGGGCCACAAGTTCCTTGTCCTCAACATGGGGGAGGTGCCCTACATGGACTCGGCCGGCCTTTCTGAACTGGTCCGAAGCTACGTGGCCGTGGGCAAACGCGGGGGGAAGATCGTGCTCGTCGACCTCACCCGGAAAGTCCAGGACCTCCTCACCATCGCCAAGCTCCTCACCGTGTTCGAGACTTTCGACTCCGAGGCCGCGGCCCTGGCAAGCTTCAACGCGCCCCTGTAGGGCCGCTCTTCACATCTTGGGCGGCTCGACGATGTCCTTGCGCGTGTTCTCGATCATGGCCAGGAACTCTCTGCGTTCCGGCTCTCCCACCTTGAACTTGGCCAGTGCGTTCTTCAACATCACGATGCTCGCATCCCACTCGGCCTGGGTGATGGCGAGGCCCTGGTGCGAGGGCTTCATCTCGCGTCCGAAGTAGAGGCAGGGTCCACCGGTCAGGTTGCACAACTGGTCGACGATGAGCTGGCGCGATCGCTGCAGGGCTCCGATGCTCCGCCCGCCAATGAAGCGATTAAAAGCGGCATCTTTCCCCATCTGGGCGAGGAAGTCGTCGGTAACGCCGGCGAGAACGTCGTAGCCGCCCATGCGCGCGTATAGCGTCTTCTCTTTCGGGGTCGTGGGCGGATCCTGAGCCGCGGCCGGCCCGATCAGCACCAGCAAAGCCGTGGCCAGAGCGATCAACTGGCGTTCCTTTTTCCGGCGCATCTCTACTCTCATGCTCGCGCTCCTTGCGGGAAGGGTTCCGACGGTTGACCGGAGTATTGCCCGACTCGACGCGAGGGTCAAGCTCTCCCTGAGGGTCCTCCCGGCCCGTCCGGGGGCGTAATATTCATGGGATGCCGAAGGTTTCGCCATGAAGATCACCGACCGTCAATCGGGCGACATCACCATTCTGGATGTGCAGGGGAAACTTCTGCTCGGAGAAGGCGATGAGATCTTCCGCGAGGCCATCAATCGTGTGGTCGACGCCGGCCGCCTCAAGCTGGTGATCAACATGGCCGAGGTTCCCTACGTCGATTCGTCCGGCATCAGCGAGTTGGTCCGCACCTACGTGACTCTGGGCAAGCGGGGAGGGCGGATGACGCTGGTGAGCCTGACCCGCCGCGTACACGAATTGCTCTCCGTCACCCGGCTGCTCACGGTCTTTGAAGCCTTCGACTCGGAAGAGGAAGCGGTCGACAGCTACGGCCAGACCGCGGCTCGTTAGGCCAAGCAGCCTGGGAGGAGGACACCATGCGAGCACGCATCACGCGTTTCCTGGCCACGTCGCTGCTCGTGTTCACGGTGTCCCCGCTTCAGGCGGAAGAGTACGACGTCACGATCAACCTCAGGGGTGACACTCCCGTCCCCGTTCTCTTCCTGAAGTGCGCCCGGAACTTCGACGTCACGGGCACCGAGGAAGCGCCATCCGGGTGTCGGCAGCGAGAGGTCGATCAGACGTTTTCCACCACGGTCGCGCGGATCACCAACGTGGGATCGTCGATCGTCTGGATTCACATCGGCCGGGCGAGACTCCCCGTGCTGCCGGGCAAGGTGTTCCGCCACCGCCGCCTCGGCCAGCGCGCCTTCGATCGGATCTTCCTTTCCGGCGAAGCGGGCGGCCTGGCCCACGTGTTCGTGGCGGATCCCGTGCAGGATGAACCGGAGGCCGAGGCGCCGAAGGAATCGGAGCGTCCTAAACAAGGAGAACGTATTGAGAAGAAGTGAACCGGCGCCGGCGCGTTGGTCCGGGCTTGCGCGGCTCGCCCTCCTCGCGCTGACACTGGGAGCCACACTTCCGGCCGCGGCGGACCTCTCGCAGTCCACCCTCACCCTCAGCCCCAAGGCGCCGGTGGAGGGCGACCTCATCCGCTATGAACTGCGTGTGCGCAACGCCACGGCAACAGACATCGAGTACATCGAGGTGCGGTTCGACGCGCCCGAGGCGGCCCATCTCATCTCCACCACGGGACTGAGCGATCCCCTGGTGGAGTCGGACGACCGGCGGGCCAGCGGTCACGTCAAGGTGGCGCAGGGGTCTGAGGCCGTGGTTCACGTCGAAGTGCTGACGCCTCGCGACGCCGGCGGGCAAAGCCTCACCATGCGCGTGCGACTGGGCGCGACCCAACCGCTCCTCGAAGAGTGGCTGAACACTTCGGTGACCCTCGGCGACGTCTTTCCAGAAGGTGGCGCGACCCTGGGCGGCATTCGTATCCTGCCCGCCGCCAAAGCGGTGCTCGTGTGGATGGGCGGATCGGCCCTGCTCTTTCTGATCCTGGTCGTGCTTTCAGGGCGTACCGGCGCCATGCGGCCCGGTGAAGCCGCAGGGGCCACCCTCACCCTCATGTTCGCCCTCGGCCTTTGGGCCTATCACGCTGACATGGCGAGGCGAGACCATCAGATCCTGAACGATTGGACGGAGACTCCGGCCACCGTCTTGAGTCGGCGGCTCGATGCCTCCTCCGCGTCGAGCACCTCGAGCGGATCGACAAGTTCGGGACGGAACCAGTCGCGCTACGCCCCCGAACTCGCCCTCCGCTATGAGGCGAAAGGCGCCACCATCCTGTCCACCGGCTACGACTCGGGCTCCTCTTTGCGCCGCGGTGGTCTCGCGGAACGCGAGAAGGAACTGGAGATGTGGACGCCGGGCGCCACCATCACCGCCTGGTACAACCCCAAGGATCCACGCGACGTAGTGGTCAAACGCGGCTACGGCGGCGCGTATCTCTTCGCCCTGTTCGGGCTGCCGGCGTTCCTCCTTGGCTCGTGGCTGATCCTCCGCCTCACCCGGCCGCGCTCCACGACGGAGGAGGAGACAGAAGACACCGAGGACACCGGGGGTATATTGCCCCCGGAGACCACGCGATGAACCACCCCACGGAGTTCCTGCAACTGCTCAAGGAACGGTCGGGAGACCGGTGCGAGTGCGAACGCAGCGAGTGCCATCGCACCCCTGGACGATGCCGTGAGACGCTGAGCGACGAACCCGGCCCTTCCCGCTGGTCTCCGGTGATGACCGGCGATCACCACACGTTCCCGCCCGTGCCCACGAACTACATCGCGCTGTGCGGTCTCTGCGCGGTGCCGCGCGCCGGAGCGCGCCCGCACTAAACCGGAGTCGCCTCCTACAGCGAGGCGAAGTCGTCGGTGGCCTGGACCAGGGCGCTGAGGATCCCTGGCTCCTTCATGCTGTGGCCCGCATCGGGGATGATCTCGAGCTTCGACTTCGGCCATCGTCGATGCAGCTCCCACGCACTCGCGGCCGGGCAGACCACATCGTAGCGGCCCTGGACGATGACGCCCGGCAGGTGCGCGATGTTCGGCACGTCGTCGAGAAGCTGGGTATCGGTCCGCATCCATGCGCCGTGAACGAAGTAGTGAGCCTCGATGCGCGCGAAGGCGTCCGCGAACGCATCGCCCCCGAAGCGGGTGATGTAGTCGGGATCAACGTGGAGCCGGCTGGTGGTTCCCTCCCAGATCGACCAGGCCTTGGAAGCGGCTGATCGCACCTCTGGATCGGCGGAAGTGAGACGCCGGTAGTAGGCGCTCATCAGGTCGCCGCGCTCGACCTCCGGAATCGCCTTCAGGTATTCGTCCCAGGCATCGGGGAACAACCAGCTCGCGCCCTCCTGGTAGAACCAGAGCAGCTCTTTGCGCCGGAGCAGGAAGATGCCGCGAAGGATGAGGCCGCTCACCCGTTCAGGGTGTTTCTGCGCATACGCGAGGGCGAGGGTGCTGCCCCAGCTGCCGCCGAAGAGGACCCACTTGTCGATGCCCAGTTTCTCGCGCAGACGCTCGGCGTCGGCCACCAGATCCCAGGTGGTGTTCTCGCGCAGTTCCGCGGCAGGCGTGCTCTTGCCGCTGCCACGCTGGTCGTAGAGGGTGACGTGCCACTTCGCGGGATCGAAGTAGCGCCGATAGTCGGGGTCGAGCCCGCCGCCAGGGCCCCCGTGGAGGAAGAGGACTTTCTTCCCGTGAGGGTTGCCCACCTGTTCATAGTGAACGGTGTGCAGTTCGCTGACCTTCAGGAACCCATCATCAAACGGCTCGATCGCCGGATACAGTTCGCGCATATCGGTGGAGCCTACCCCCGCCCGGTGCTCACGGCTTCTTGGCGGACACGCCCTGGCCATGCCGGGAGAGGATCTTCTCCAGTTCGCCCGAGTCCCGCAGTCCCGCCAGATAGGCGTCGAGTGGCGCCTTGAGATCGCTGCCCTTGCGCATTGCGATACCGTAGCCGGTTTCATTCACCCGGGCGACGACCCGAAGGTCCTTGTAAACCGCACTCACCGGCTCACCCACATCGGCGCGAGATTCCATGAGCGTGTAGTCGGCCTCACCGTCGACGACCGCGGTGTATCCCTCCAGCACGAACTTCGTGAGCTGAATCGTCGGGTTGAGATTGAGCGTCTTGAGTCGCTCGAGGTGGCTCGACCCCTCGATGACCGCAACCTTCTTCCCGCGAAGATCCTGAAGCGAGCGGAGCTTGCTGTCGGGGCGCACCGCGGCTACGTCCCATTGAAGAATGTAAGGCGTCGAGAAGTCGGCGACGGCCTGGCGCTGCGGAGTTATGGCAAAGGAACTCGCGGCTACATCGCCTTCGCGGCGATCGAGGGCCGGAATCAGGCCTCCATAGCCGGCCAGTTCGGGTCGGATCTCGAGCTTCACGCCGAGACTGGCGGCGAAGCCCGCCATGAGATCCAGGTCGATGCCCTTGAAGTGTTCCGGATCGCGCAGGTCCTTGAGACCGACGCCAAGCTTGCGCATGGCCTCGACATCGACCTGCATGAAGCTGTCCTCGATCAGCGGGAAGGTCACCACGATCAGCTTGCCCCGCGCCTTGACGTCGGCCATGTCGGAGGCCGCCGCCGCTGAAGGGTTCAGGGCGAGTGCGGCCCCAAGGAGGACCCAGGCAAGAAGGGGACGGGTCGGCCGGAGCGCGGGAACGGAGTTGGCAGTCATCTCGAGAGACCTCCAGTCGGTTGGAAGCGGGCACCGACGTATTTCAAGGAGGCTAGCACGGGAGATTCGGGCCCTTGTCGCCTCCGCAGTCGCCCTTGACGTCGCGTCAGCTGTCCCGACGTTTACGCGCGCTGAATGCGAGCACATTGCCCGCATCCTTCGTGCCTGGATCGGCGGGCGTGTCGGAATCCGCCGGCTCCGCGGCGACAACTGCGGCCTCGGCATCGGGCGAGGGCGACGCATCGGCCCCCTCGTCACCCGGCTCGTCCGCCTCCGGCTCGTCGTTCGCGTCGGCATCGGCTTGAAGGCGCAGACCGAAACCCGAGGACGGGTCGGCGAAGGCGCGCAACGCAGCCCAGGGCACGGTGAGCGGTTCGGGATTCCCGCCGAAACGAAGGGTCACCTTGAATCCCTCATCGTTCGCCGTCAGGTTCCAGAACTGGTGCTGAAGAACGATGGTCATCTCCTCGGGATACCGCTTCCGCAGGCGGGGAGACATCTCAACCCCCGCCTCGGTAGTGCCGAAGGTGAGGAGGAAATGATGGTCGCCCGGAAACCCCTCCTCGGCGACACGATCGATCAGGCCGCGGACCAGACCAACCAACGCCCCCCGCAGCAGAACCGGATAATCGAACCCAACGCCCGGGCTATGCGCCACTTAGCTCTCTCCCGGTCATCTCCATGGCGGGCAGTATAGGGGGGCGGCTCTTGGGGCGCGGAAGGAAGCAAGACTGCGACGCTGATCCTGAATTAGGCTCCTGTGCCCCGCCACACGAGATAACGCACGAATGGAGACTGGCCCGTGGATCTGAAACGCGCTGTGATCGACCTCATGCCGGCCCCGCTGGTCCGGACCTTTGCTTCGCCCTATATCGCGGGCAAGGGCGTCTCCAGCGGTGTTGCCAAGGCGGACGACCTGCACGCCAGACTGGGCCTCTGCTCCACCGTGGATCTGCTGGGTGAGGAAGTGTTCCGCCGGGAGGACGTGGAAGCCACGGTGCAGGTCTATTTCCGCATGATCGAGGCGCTGAAGGATCGCCCCTACACAAGCATCAGCCTCAAGCCAACCCAGATTGGCATCAACCAGAGCATGGCCTACTGCCAGGACAACCTGCGCCGCATCACCGCCGCGGCCGCCGTCCACGGAAGGCGCATCACCCTGGACATGGAAGACCGGACTCTCACCGACGCCACCTTGCTGATGTACAAGGCCATCCGCGACGAGTTCGACAACATCGGCATCGTGCTGCAAAGCCGCCTTTTCCGCACCCCGGACGACATCAAGGCGCTGCACGTGAAGCCCTGCCGGGTCCGCATCTGCATCGGCATCTACAAGGAACGCGCTGAAGTCGCCCTGCAGGACAAGCCTGACATGAAGGCCAAGCTCTTCGAGCTGGTTCAGCTTCTTCTCGACCACGGCCACTATCCCGAGATCGCCACCCACGATGAGCCCCTGGTCCGCCGTTGCATCGAACATCTGGACAAGCAAGGGGTATCAAAGGACGCCTACGAATTCCAGATGCTGCTGGGAGTGCCCAGGGGCGAACTCCAGCAGGAGATCGTCAAGCGCGGCCAGATCATGCGCCTCTATGTCCCCTTCGCGGAGGAATGGAAGTACGCCATCCACTACCTCAAGCGCCGCCTGGCCGCGAATCCCGCGATGGCAGGCATGGTGATAAAGAACCTGTTCAGCAAGTAGGCGGCGGTCGGTCCCTGAGCACTGCGAAAGGCAACGCAGTCGAAGGGACCGCGGGAGCCGTCAGACTTTGCCGCGGTCGCGGTGCTCGCAGGCGGAGCCGAATCGTTCACACCGCCGTAACCGTGGGTTCACCCACAATTGGCTGGATCGGTGTCGCCCCAGGCCCTCAAGTCCGGTCTGCGCGTCGTTAATCCCCTGGCGCGGACCGTGCCGATGTCGGTCAAGACGCTGGAGGTGAACGAGGTGGTGGAAGCTCCCACCCGCGAGGGACTCACGGTCGGGGTGGAAGTCTCGGTACTGTTCCACCTCGACGAGAGGCACGCGACCGCGGTGTATCGCGATGTCGGTCCGGAGTGGGCGAGCGTCTTGCTGGTCCCGCAGTTCCGCTCCGTGGTGCGCGGGATCTCCGCGACGTTTGACGCCAAGGTGCCGTACACCTCCTCGCGCCAGGAGGTGGCCGATCGGATCGCAGCGGACCTTTCGTCGCTCTTGAGCGATCGCGGCGTGCTGGTCGAGGCGGTGGCGCTGCGCAAGCTCACCCTGCCCGCCGGGCTGCAGGCCTCGATCGAGCAGAAGCTTCAGGCGGAACAGGAGTCTCAGCGCATGGAGTTCGTGCTCACGCGCGAGAAGCAGGAAGCCGACCGCAAGCGCATCGAAGCCGAGGGCATCGCCACTTCGCAGAGGATCATCGGGCAGGGCCTCACGGAGTCGCTCCTGCGCTTCCGCGGTATCGAGGCCACCCTGAAGCTCGCCGAATCCCCCAACAGCAAGGTGGTGGTAGTGGGCGGCGGCAAGGACGGCCTCCCCTTGATCATCGGCCAGTAGCGAGTGCGGCCAGCGCTCGATCGAGATCGCGCCACAGATCCTGAGCCTTTTCGATTCCCACGCTGAGTCTCAACATCGACGGGGGAAGATGCTCCTGACCCGGAATGCCGGCTCGTCGCTCGATCGTTGACTCGACTGCGCCGAGGCTGGTGGCGTGCTGGATCAGGTCAACCTGCGAGCAGACGAGGTCCGCTGCGGCTGCTCCACCCTTCACGTCAAACGAGATGATCGTCCCGAAGCCCTTCAGTTGCTCGCGTGCCACTCGATGCGTTGGATGTGATTTCAGTCCCGGGTATCTCGTGAGCGAAACGCAAGGGTGCTTCTCGAGCCGCTCGGCGAGATATGCCGCATTCTCCTGAGCGCGTGCCAGCCTGAGGGCTAGTGTCCGGGCGCCCCGAACGGCCAGGAAGGCTTCCAATGTCCCCGGTGTCGCCCCGTTCAGCTCTCGAGTGTGTCGGAATGCCTGCGCAAGGTCAGACCGACTCGCGGTCAGAACACCTGAAAGCAGATCAGAATGCCCTCCCAGATACTTCGTTGCCGATTGGAACGACACGTCCGCCCCCAACTTCAGGGGCTGTTGATTCAGCGGCGTCGCAAACGTGTTGTCCACCCCAAGGAGGCTTCCGTGCTTCCTCCTCGCGCCGCAAATCGCCACAAGGTCTGCAACAACCAAGAGCGGATTCGACGGAGATTCAAGCCAGATAAGGTCTGCGTCGGCCGCGGCACTGATCCACTCCGCCGTAGCGTCAACTGCGATGCGCCGGACCGTCCAACGACCCCGACTCGATCCCTGCGCCGCGAGCCCCGCCACCCCCTGGTAACAGTCGTCCGGGATCAGAACGACCGATCCGGTCCGGACCTGATCGAAGACGGCGGCGATCCCTGCCATGCCGGACGAGAAAGCGACTGCTTCGCCCCCTTCCAGACCGCCGACAATCTCCTCCAGCGCCCCCCACGTCGGTGTGCCGTCGTCACGCGAGTATGCGCGCGGCCCGCCAAGGATGAAGTTCGAGGCGGGGACGAGCGGCACGTTGAGAGGCGCGCCGTGCTGGTGGTCGCGTCCCGACCTCACCAACCAGGATTCGATCGACTCCGTTTCCCGTTTCCTGCCGTTCTCTTCGGACTTCATTGGGCGACCATACAGGTTCATCGGAACGTCGTAAGGAGTTGGGGGCTACGGGCGATAAACCTCGCGCCGATGCCCGATCTTGAAAATGTCCACCACGCGAGTTTCATCGTCAACTGTGTAAAGGATCCGATAGTCGCCCTGCCGCACCCGCCACGCGTTCGAGGCGCCCGCGAGCTTTTCACAACCATTCGGCCGGGGATCGCCTGCAAGCGCTTTGATACGACTCACGATGCGATCCCGATCGCGCCGCGACCCGACATCCTCGAGCTCCCGTCCCGCGGACGTCCTGATGCGAAGGCTATAGACGGCCAACGCGCTTCAGCCCCTGCACGAAGGCCCCGAAGTCGGCGCTTTTCTCGCTTCGCCTCTTGTTCAGGGCATCAAGGTCGATGGCATCCTCGGCCAGGGCGCGACGCACGGCCTCATTCACGATGCGGGACACGCTGTCGTCCGAGGAAGCGGACCGAAGGCGCAAGGCCCGATGAAGGTCGCGTTCCAGATAGACGGTAGTACGGGTGGTTTCCATGGCTGGGACATCATAGCGTTATAACGTCACAAGGCGGCCGAGAGTCCACGAAGGAGCGGGGACCCTCTGGGCCCGGCGGTGAGGTGAACCGGCGCCCCGCCTATCGGGCCGCCGCGCCCTGAGTCGCGCATCCGGGCAGCCGGAACGCTCCGATGCGGGTCGAGTAGCTCGTGGCGTCCTTCTTCACGTAGTCGCCCACGTACCAGATCGTGCAATCGTCTCTCGGATCGACGGCGGTCTGGGTGTAGTCCTCCCAGCGCTGCGCGCGCGGCCGGCCCGTGCCAGGGCCCCCATCCGCCGCTTCACCTTCGACCAGCACGGTCTCGCGAAGGGTGAGCTGGCCGAGGGGATCGCTCGCCAGCCGCCCCGCGAAACGCTGACCGGGGAAGCTCGGCGATCCGCCAAACGAGTAGCCGATGCCGATGTTGCCGTGCTTGTCCATGGCCGGACTCGGCAGCCATCGGTAGAAACCTCCAGGCGCGTAGGTGCCCTGCTGATGAAGGCTCACGCCCCGGGCCTTCTCGTCCCTGACCCGGAACTCGTACCAGCGCACCCCTCCCCCTCCGGCCGCGGTGTCGATGGAGTGCGCGGCCACGATGCTCTCGCGCCCGGCCACCCTCCGATAGACGAGTCTCGCCATGAGCTTGTCACCCTGTGCGTCCAGGCGGAGTTCGCTTCCGGGCTGTGGCACGCAGTACGTGAGCTGCCCGCCGCACAGGTAGTGATAGGGCGCGACCTTGATCGCTTCGGGCCCGAGAACCGAGGTCTTCTTCGGATCCTTCCAATCGACGTGAAACTGCCACACGTTGATGATGTCGTCCTTGAGGATGTTGTCGAGCTGCCTTGCGCCCGCGGCCATCATGATGTTCGGGGCGCCCTTCGGAGGAAGGGCTTTGCCGTCGATATCGGCGTTGTTGAGGAAGTTGACGTCATGGATGATGACGCACTGCTCGGCGGCAGGTTCCCCCTTCAGCATCTTCGCGCGATCGACCACGCAGGCGTGCTTTTCCGTGGCCACCGTCTCCGAGATGCGATTGTCGCTCGTGCTCGTCGGCACGTAATAGCCGTCGGTCCAGATCGCCGGCCTCGGATAGTCGGGAAAGAGCGGGCGGAGGAACTCGTAGCGGTACCAGGCCCCCAGCGGATCGGGCGTCGCTGAGATCGCGTAGCACATCGAATAGGGTCCCTGCGGTCCCGGCGGGGGCGAGGGGCGCGGGCCAGGCGCCGGAGTGGGCGTGGGCGTCGCGAGCGGCGGCTGATACAAAGAGGCCGCGGGGCCTGGCTGATTCGGCATGCCGGGCACACTCAACTGCGCCACCCCCGGAGGTGCGGGCGGGATCTGGTCGGGACGAACCGGCCCCCGGGAGAACAGGGGCATGACCATCAGCCAGCGATCCGCCAGCTGGTCGTAGCGCACGACCACGTCGCCGCTGACCCGGGCCTCGCAGTTCCCGCCGAAGCCCTTGAAGATGTTGTTGGCGCGGACCGGTCCGTACAGCACCCTCCCGGTGGCGTCGAAGCGCCGGCCCTGGCGGGTGAACACCGCCATCCCCGCGCCGTTCACGGTCTGGACGATGTGATCGGGTCCCACGGCGAGGCTGTTGTCGGACGGGTTCCGGACCGGCGCCATGCCCTGGGGTCCGCTGAAGCCGAGGCCGAGGCCGTCGAAACTCTCCACCAGCTCAGGACCCGGCCGGGCGCCGTGAGCCGTCTGTTCGACCGCGGCTCCCGCGGGCATAACCGGAGGAGCTAGATAGGGAGAGGGTGTGGGGGGCGGCGGGGGTGCGGCTTGTTCCCTCCCGAGGGCGGCCAGAAGGAGCAGGACACTGAGTCGGGTCATGGAAGGTCTCCCAGCGGTGGCGATCGCGCTGGACGAGGATAGTCTCGTCCTTGACGTTGTGATACTGGAGAGGAAGGCTCTCGCCCGGTTGATGTGGAGCCGCTCGGTGGGGGCCGCAGACGTTCACCTTCGTCACCAACTGGGTCGTGGGCATCCACCCGCGGATAGAAGCCGAGTCGCCACCAGAAGGAACCGCCGCATCGGTTGCAGGTCATCATGGCCGGTGAGGCTACGGGCTCGCCGGGCCGGTCCTGCCACAGCGTGTGACGCTTCCCCGACTCTTGATCATCGAGAAGGCGCAGATCGCCGAGATCGCGAACAAGCTCTCCGAAGCCATCAAGGAAGCGGCGTAGGAGCCCTTTGGGCTCAATCTACGTTTAGAACTCGCAACCGTACTCGACGAAAAGCTCTTCCTTCGCTTTCTGGGTCGCGGCCAGGCAGACTGTACTGAGCGCTGCCGCCCCTACCTTCATCGTGGACATGGCCCGCCACTTGGTGCGGTTCATCTCGAAGGTTGCTAGCAGCCGCTCCTTCGCTTCCGCCGCGACCTTCCCATCCAGGCAGGCCATGTACTTCGCCACGTAGGCATCGCATTCTGGGACACCGAAATTGGTGATCACCGACCCGCCATCGTCAGACCCCTCGACCGAGGCGAGGCCCGCGGGCTCCCCGGAAACCGCGGGCGGCGCCGAACCTCCGGGGGATTCTTTAGGCGAGGTTCCGCAGGCCAACGTAGCCATGCTCAGGACGGCGAGGAACGACGGGATGAAATTGAATACGCGGGCAGGTTCCATCAACCGAGGTTACTCGCCTGCCAGGGCGGCAAGAAGCCGGTCGAGATAGGCGCGTACAGGTCCGCAAGATTTCCGACCTTTCGGAGACTGATCGGGCGATATGCGTTTCGCCCTCTATCTACGGCCTCAAATAATGGTAGCGCTACGGGGATTCGAACCCCGGTTTGATGGCTGAGAACCAACCGTCCTGACCCCTAGACGATAGCGCCACGATTGAGGGACGGGGAGTCTACCAGCAGGACGTTACCCCGTCACTTCCCCGGCAACTCAATCGCCGCGTAGGCCATCGTCCTGAACTTGTTCAGCAGATCGACGCCCGAGTAGGGGGCGAGCTGCGAGAAGTAGAGGCCCATCATGTCCTCCTCCGGGTCGATCCAGTAGCTCGTGTAGTAGGCGCCGGCCCAGCCGAAAGCGCCTTCGGAGCTATATCGGCCGGAGCGGCCCATGTGCTCGACCACTTCGAAGCCGAGGCCGAAACCGGTGCGGCCCTCGTTGTAGAGGTTGCCCACAAAGTTCGAGGACATCAGTGCGACGGTCTTGGGAGCGAGGATGCGGACGCCGTCGAGCGCCCCCCGCTTCGCCAGCATGCGCAGGATGCGGGAGAAGTCGGCGGCGGTTGAAAGCAAACCGGCGCCGCCCGCGAAGCACTGGCGGGGGCCATCGACGTAAGCGCCTTGCGCCGCCATGCCCGCCTCCGGAGCGCGCACCAGCTTGCCGTCCTCCGTCCTCGTGTAAACGGTGGCGAGGCGCGACCGCTTCTCCGGGGGAAGGAAGAACGAGGTGTCCACCATCTTGAGCGGCTCGAAGATCCGCTCGCGGAAGAAGACGTCGAGGGGGTGGCCCGAGGCCTTCTCGATCACCGCACCCAGGATGTCCGTGCCATAGCCGTAGACGAAGGCCTCACCGGGTTGGGCGTCGAAGGGCAAGGCGGCCATGCGCTCGATCACCGCCGCCACCGGTTCGGCGCGATCGGCGAAGTACCAGCCCTGGATTCCCGCGGCCTTCCATTGCGCGGCTGCCGGACCACCGCCATAGCCAATGCCCGCGGTGTGGGTGAGCAAGTCCCGGATGTTGACTTCGCGCTTCGCCTTCACGATGGTAGCCGGCGAATCGGTTGTAGCACCCACGGGTGGGCGCAGCGCCACCGTGGTGTTCTTGAAGCCGGGGAAGAACGTCGACACCGGCGTTTCCAGACTCAGCCGACCTTCTTCAATCAGGATCATGGCCGCGATGCTGGTGACCGCCTTGCTCATCGACGCGATACGGAAGATGGTGTCGGTGCGCATGGGGGTTCTCGACTCGAGATCCGCGAACCCGCTGGCCTCGAAGTGAACCAGCTTGTCGCGGCGCATCAGCCAGGTGACGGTGCCCGCGATGCGGCCCTCGTCAACGTAGCGCTGCATGGTCTTCGTGATGCGGACCACGCGTTCGGTCGACATGCCGACGGCGGTGGGCTGCCACAGAACCGGGGCGGTGCTCGCGGCGCGCTGCTTCGGCGCTTCACCAGCAAGGGTGGTCAGGCCGGACAGAAAGAGGACGGCCGCGGCAGCCGTGATCGAGCGTTTCGTCATCATTCGTGGTTCTCCAAAGCGAGGCTCGCCCGCCCCGGACCATGCCACGATGCCAGGGCCCGGTGCAACCTCGGGTAATCTCGCTGCAACCTTTCTTGAGGAGTTCCGTCGACTATGGATCCAATCAAAGCCCTGCTCATCGCCCTCGGCCTGTTCGTGGCCTTCTATGTGTACACGTGGTACCAGGGAGCGCAACGAAAGCGCGACGAGGGCTTCCCGGGGCCGCTCGACCTCGGCATCGGTTTCGTAACGAACTTCCTCGACACCCTGGGCATCGGCTCGTACGCCCCCACCACCGCGATGTTCAAGGCCTGGAAGCTGGTGAAGGACGAGTGGATCCCCGGCACGCTCAACATCGGCCACACCATCCCCACCATCACCCAGGCCTTCATCTTCATCGGCGCGGTGCTGGTGGATCCCCTAACTCTGGTGCTGATGATCGGCGCAGCGTTCATCGGCGCCTTCTTCGGGGCGAAGGTGGTGGCCGGATGGCCGCGGCATCACATTCAGATCGGCATGGGCACGGCACTGGTGGCCGGAGCCGGGCTCTTCGCGGCCAAGAACCTCGGGTACCTGGCCAGCAGCGGCGAGGCCATCGGCGTCACCGGAGCGATGCTGGTGGTGGCGGTGGTGGGCAACCTGATCCTGGGCGCGCTGATGACCATCGGCGTGGGGCTTTATGCGCCCTGCCTGCTTCTCGTCTCCTTCATCGGCATGAATGAGCGCGCGGCCTTCCCCATCATGATGGGCTCGTGCGCGTTCCTGATGACGGGAGCCACCAAGCCTTTCGTCGACAAGGGCTCGTACAGCCTGAAGTCGGCCCTCGGTCTCGCCATCGGCGGCTTCCCCGCCGTGCTCATCGCCGCTTACATCGTGAAGTCGCTGCCGCTCGACACTCTCCGCTGGGGCATCGCCGCGGTGGTGCTGTACACCGGCATCGCCATGCTGCACTCGGCGTTCACGGAAAACAAGAAGGCGGCGTAGCCCACCCATCTACCCTGTGGGTTGGACCTGTCGTCACCCCCAGAGGTAGCCCAAGGACTTCCTGAGTCGCGTCTGGAAGCGTCCGCGAGGTCGCTTCGACTGCTTCGCAGCACGGACCGCCCTCAGCGACCGACGGTCGCTTGCCCTACAAGCGTCCGTGGAACCTTTTCTCCGTCGTGTGCGTCTAATGCCTAGAATGTAGGCAATCAGATGAGGCCTTCAAGAAAATGAACCCACAGGCTCCCCTTGGTGAATTCGAGCAGCTCGTTCTTCTGGCCGTGATGCGGCTCCAGGCCGAGGCCTACGCTGTGCCCATCCGGCAGGAGATCGAGAATCGCACATCGCGCACGGTGGCTCGGGGCGCGCTCTACGTCACTCTCGATCGGCTCGAAGAGAAGGGCTACTTGAAATCGTGGCTGGCCGACGCCACCGCCGAACGCGGCGGCCGTGCCAAGCGCTTCTACGAAGTGAAGCCCGCGGGCGCCAAGGCCCTCGAGTATTCGTGGGCGGCGCTGCGCAGCATGTGGGAGGGCCTCGAGCCCCGCGGGAGAGAAGCGTGAGCCGTCCCGAACTTCGCCCCGAAATGGTCGAAGCGCCGCCTCGCTTCGCCGTGCGTTGGCTGGAGACCACGGTTCCCCGCCACCTCTGCGAAGCGGTGATGGGCGACCTTGAAGAAGAGTGGCGCTCTCGCGCCGGCAAAACCGGACGCCTCCGCGCCGCGGTCTGGTACTGCGGCCACGCCGCCGCACTGGCCCTGCGCCTGGGCTGGTTCGATCTTGTTCACAAACAACCGCAACGCGACGGGCATCCCCCGCGCCAAGGAGATGGACTCATGGAAACCCTCTGGAACGACGCCCGCCACGGAGCGCGCATGCTCGCGCGCACGCCCGCCTTCACCTTCGTGGCCGTATTGACCCTGGCCCTCGGCCTCGGCGCGAACGCCGCCATCTTCAGCGTGGTGAACGCCCTGCTGATCAAGCCGCTCCCCCTCCCCGATTCGGAACGTCTGGTCTCGATGAGCGGCCTCGACCCGAGGGGACGCCAGCAGTACATCTCCTTCCCGGATTTCGAGGATCTCCAAAAGCAGGCCACACTCTTCGAAGGCTTCTCGGCCATGGTGCCGCAGAGCGCCAACCTCACGGGTCGCGCCGAACCCCTGCGCGTCCGCGGAGGGTTCGTGTCCGACAACTTCTTCAAGATCGTTGGCGTCGATGTGGCCATGGGCCGCGCCTTCCAGGCGGGCGACGACGCGGCGGGCGCACCGCTTGTCTCCGTCTTGCAGCACGAGACCTGGCAGAACGTCTTCGGCGGCGATCCCGCCATCCTCGGAAAGCCAATCGTCATCAACAACCTCCCCTATACGGTGGTGGGAGTCCTCCCCCGCGGCTTCCGCTTCGTGTTTGACGAGGTCGAGGTCTGGCTGCCGCATCACTCCTGGCCGGTCTTCGGCACGGGCAACAATCACCTCAACCGCGCGAGCGGTTTGGTCGCGCCACTGGCGCGGCTCAAACCAGGCGTTACCCTGGCGGAAGCGCGCACCGAACTCGACACCATCGCGGGCCGACTGTCCGCGCAGTTCCCCGCCGCCGGCGCGGGCCGCAAGATCACCGCGGAATCGCTGCGCGACGTGGTGGTGGAGGACGCGCGGGGCATGGTGCTGGTGCTGATGGGTGCCGTGGCTTTCGTTCTGCTCATCGCCTGCGCCAACGTCGCCAATCTCATGCTGGCGCGCGCTTCGTCTCGGCAGACCGAGATCGCCACTCGCGCCGCCCTCGGGGCCGGCCGCGGACGACTCATCAAGCAGATGCTCACCGAGGCGGGTCTGATCTGGGTGGCCGGCGGCGTGCTGGGCCTCGGCCTCGGCTACGCGGGCCTGCAGGCGCTGCTGGCCTCGGCCCCCGCGCCTCTGCCCGGCGGCCTCGTTCCCACCCTCGACCTCAACGTGATCGCCTTCCTTTTTGTGGTGATGGGAGCGACGGGCGCCTTCTTCGGCGCGCTGTCGGCTTTCCGGTTCTCGCGGCCGGATTTGACCGGCACCTTGAAGGAAGGCGGGAGATCGTCGGAGGGTCGCGGCAAATCGCGCCTCGGCAGCACGCTGGTGGTGGCGCAGGTGGCGCTCACCCCGGTCATGCTGGTGGGCAGCGCGCTGATGCTGCGGAGCTTCCAGCAGATCTCGAAGGTGGACGTGGGCTTCAATCCAGAGAATCTCCTCACCCTCGAATACCGCCTGCCCGCGAACAAGTATCCCGACGGCCCGCAGCAGTGGGAGACCCATCGGCAGATCGCCGAGCGAGTGCGCGCGCTGCCCGGGGTGAAAGCGGCCTCGGTGGTGCGCGCGGTGCCCTTCGGCGGCAATGGGTCCACCACTAACTTCGAGATTCCCGGACGTCCTGCCATGGCTCCCGAGGATCGTCCGCGCGTGCTGATGAACTTCCCGGACCCGCGTTACTTCGAGACCATGCAGATTCCACTGCTCCGCGGACGCGTCCTCACCGAGGCGGATGGACCCGAAAGCCCCAAGGTCATCGTGATCAACAAGGTCTTCGCCGAGCGCTACTGGCCGAACGAGGATCCCATCGGCCGCGCTGTGCACTTCCCCGACACCCCGGAGAAGATCACGGCCACCGTGGTGGGCGTGGTCGGAGATGTGAAGCACTACCGTCTCGGCGATCCCGAACGCATGCAGGCCTACGTGGCCCAGGCCCAGCAGCCGCACATCTTCAATTCGCTGGTGGTGCGGACCGAAGGAGATCCCATGGCCATGGCGGGCGCCGTGCGCGCGGCGGTATGGAGCGTCGATCCCGAACAGCCGATGTGGAAGTTCCACACCATGAGTTTCATGGTGGAACGCTCCGTGGGTCAGCGTCGGTTCCTGCTGCAACTGATGAGCGTCTATTCGGCCCTCGCCCTGCTGCTCGCAAGCATCGGGTTGTACGGTGTGATGGCGTACCAGGTGGCCCAGCGGTCGCGGGAGATTGGCGTGCGCATGGCGCTCGGCGCGCAGAAGGGCGATGTGCTGAGCCTGATCCTGCGGCGCGGCGTCCGCTTGACCTCAATCGGCCTGGCCATCGGCGTGCTTGCCTCACTGGCACTTGGCCAGTCGATCCGCACCATGCTGTACGGCGTCGAAGCCACCGACCCTCTCGCCTTCGTCGGCGCCGCCCTAGTGCTCGCCGCAGTGGCCCTGCTCGCGTCATACCTCCCGGCAAGACGCGCCACCACCGCGAACCCGGTGACAGTCCTGCATCAGGGATAGGGACCAAGGTAGGGGCGGCCCTTGTGGGCGCGCAGCCTGGCCTTGGGCCATCGCCCTTGACGACCCCCTAGACTTCTTGGGTGGATATTTCCGCGTTTTGGGCCGTTTCAGCCGTCTTCGTCGCCTATCCCATCCAGATCTTTTACAAGCTGTCCGCTGGCCCATCACCGCGCTCAACGCGGTGGGCAACGCCGTGCTGCGTCTGGTGGGGCTCGATGGGACCGCCGGTCACGAGATGGTCCACAGTGTCGAGGAACTGCGCATGGCGGACACGCCCTGGTCATCATGGTCGATGAATACGGTGTCACCGCGGGCGTGCTTACCCTGCACGACCTGTTCGAGGGACTCGTGGGGCGCATGGAGGCCGATGGCTCCGGGAACGCGGTGGGTCAGCCTCTCCCCGACGGCAGTCGGCTGTTCGCGGGTGTGGTTCGCCTCGGCGAATTCGAAGAGGCCACCGGCATCAAGATTCCCGAGGACGAACGCGAGGAGGCCGACACCTTGAACGGCCTCTTCATGCTTCGCCTCGGGCGGATCCCCGGCGTCGGTGACTCGATTCAACTAGGCGACCGTCGTCTGGTCGTCGAGGGCATGTCAGGGCAGAGGGTGGATCGCACCCGCCTGACCCGGGCTCCCGAGCCCATCGAGCAACCCGAAAAGGAACGGGCAGGGACCGGCGCGCCGCAGTAAAAGGCGCCCGCGAGCGGCCCACTACATGGGTGGATCGGCGGGAGAGTCGGCTTCCGTAGACGGACGCGTCTCCGTTCGGCGCACGTTGCGGCCCCCCTCGAGCGTGACGTCCCAGGCGAGACCTTTTTCCTTCAACTCGGCGGTGTAGATCGAATCCGCGTCCATCCCGCGCGCCACCGCGGCGGCTACCGCGGTGGCGACGGCGAGGGGCAGGACAACCGCATAGTCTCCGGAGACCTCGAAGGCCAGGACGGCGGCCATGAGCGGGGCGTGGGTGGATGCGGCCACGGCGGCGGCCATGCCGACCAGCGCGTAACTTCCGACGCTGCCCAGGGAGGCGCCCAGCAGCCCGACGACCGCGTGCCCGTACAGCGAACCGATGCAGCCGCCCATGAGCATCGACGGTGTGAAAACGCCGCCCGGACTACCGGAGGCAACGCTCGAGGTGGTGGCGAGGGCCTTCGTCACGAAGAGGAGAACGAGGAACGATGCGGCGAAGCGGCCGTCGAGGACCGCCTTGAGGGGCTCGTAGCCGTTGCCCGCGACCTCAGGCACCATGGCCACGATCAGTCCCGTGATGAGACCGCCGAGACCCGCGCGCCACGGAAGGGGGAGCGACTCCCGGTGGAACAGATCTTCCCCCATCGCAAGCAGTCGCATGAAGGCACGCGCGGTCAGGGCGCAGACCACGCCCAGAAGCGCATAAGCCACGAGATCGGGCGGCGCTGAGAGAGCGAAGGTACGGTGTCCGTAGAGCGGCTCGTCTCCCGCGACCACCCGGGTGAGGGCGGTGGCGATGGCGGCAGCGATGAGCGAGGGCACGATCGCGTCCAGGACGAAGACGCCGGTCACGACTTCGAGGACGAAAAGGATGGCGGCGAGCGGAGTGTTGTACGCGGCGGCGAAACCGGCAGCCGCGCCGGCAGCTATGAGAAGCTTCATCGACTTCTCGTCAAGGCCGAGCCGATCTGCCGCGAAGCTTCCGAGGGCCCCGCCAAATTGAATAAGCGGGCCCTCGCGGCCAACCGAGCCACCAGTGGCGATGGCGAACCACGAGCCCAGCGACTTCAGCAGCGTCACCCGCATCGACAAGCGCACGCGGCCCAGAATGATCGCCTCCATGACGTCGCCCACGCCCTGGCTTCCCGCCCCCCGCGCGGCCAGCACCGCGGTGAGGCCCGCCAGCAAACCCCCGACCACCGGCAGGCCGACCCGGAGGCCGAAGGGCAACAGATGCATGGCGGCCACAATGTCGGAGGCGCCGGCCACCAGCCAGGCCACCGCCGAGAGCGAGGAGCGGAGGGCAAGCGAGAATGCCGCCGCGCCGAACGAGACCACGACCACTCCCAGGAAGAAGCGGGTCTGGCCCGACTTGTCACCTCTTGCCATGCGTCTTGCCAATTCTCAACCCCCCGATCAGTGGGTCGGCGACTTTCAGCCTGACTCGAATAAGGTTCATTCCCATGAGCTATGTCGATCAAGACTTGATGTCGGGAGAGTCCATCGTCTATCGAACTCGTCTCCATTGGATCATCTTTCTCGCTCCGCTCGTGGTGCTCGGCTTCTACATCATCATCGGAGTCGACAGGGCGGTCCGAGAGCCGGGAGTGGAATCCCGCACTCTGGATGCCCTGGGTCTGGTCGGACTGCTGTCGCTGCTTGTGAGCATCGCCATGTTCTTCTCGTCGGAATTCGCGGTCAGCAACAAGCGGGTCATCCTGAAACAGGGGTTCATTCGCCGGCGCTCTATCGAGATACTGCTCACCAAAGTCGAGGCCATCGGCGTCGAGCAGTCCCTGCTCGGCCGCTTCCTCGACTACGGAAGTCTGATCGTCGGCGGGAGCGGTGGTACCAAGGAAGTTTTCCACCCCATCTGGTCGCCTCTCGTCTTCAGGCGCAAGGTGCAGGAACAGGCCTCCGCGGCCACGGATACGAGCGCCTGATTCGCGCCACTGGAGGCCCTACGTTGACGTATTGGTGGCGGGCCCGTCGGGTTCGGCGGGCGGGAGTTCCCGCTTCTTCCACAACAGGTAGATGGCGGGATAGACGAGCAGCTCCATCAGGAACGATGTAGCGAGGCCGCCCACCATCGGCGCGGCCACGCGCTTCATCACGTCGGCCCCCGTGCCCATCGACCACATGATGGGCATGAGGCCCAGCATGGCCGCCATCACCGTCATCATCTTGGGCCGGACGCGTTTGACCGCGCCATGGACGATGGCTTCGTGCAGATCGGCCATCGTCTTCAGTCGGCCGTCGGCTTTCGCTTCGGCGTGGGAGAGATCCAGGAACAGGAGCATGAACACACCGGTCTCCGCGTCGAGACCCATCAGCGCGATCATGCCCCCGAGGGAGCGGATGCCTGCACGAGCCGAAGGCGAGAAAGGTAGCCGCTGCACCTCGGCCGTGAAACGAACGTTGGTTCAAGGTCCGAAGGACCGAGGCCCGCTCCCCACGTGCCACGAACCCCTCCCTGAGATTCCGTTCGCAAGACGGGAGGGGTTGGGGGTGGAGACTCAACGACAATCAGGGCTATCCGTGCCCCGCTCGTCTGAATCTGTCCCCAAGGTAGGATCAGTGACGAAAGGAACTCCCCCATGCCCGCTCTTGCTGATCGACGATCCGGCGCGGCTCGCAAAGCTGCCGCCAGGAACTCCGTCCGCTCGCCCCTCGTGAGAGCGGCATTGGCCCGAACGCCGGGCAAGGGAGATCCCAAGAAGTTCCTGGCGCTTCTCGACACTTTTCCGCCCGGGCGGATGAGCGCATCCGAGATTGATCGCGAGATCGAAGAGGTTCGTGGCGACTGGGAGAGATGATCCTCTATCTCGATACGAACGTGCTCGTCTACCGTTTCGCGACGAGCCCCAGACTCCGCGCCCCAGCCCGTGAGTGGCTCGACTGGCACGCGCAACAGCCGGGAGGCCTTGTAGTCACCTCAAGGCTCACCGTTCTTGAAGCGTTGGTGGGGCCGCTCAGGAAGTCTGATGTCGCAAGGCAACGGCTCACTGAGAACGCATTGAATGAAGTGCTCGTGCTCGACATCGACGATGCTGTGGTCCGACGGGCCGCGGTCATTCGTGCCCGGACCCGCTTTCGGTCTCCCGACGCTTTGCACCTTGCCACTGCCGTCGAGGCCCAGGCCGATATCTTCCTCACCGCTGATCGGAGGCTCAAGTCCTTCAAAGACGTTCGTGTTGTTGATGCCCTCCGGGACCGCCCCGAGACCATCGGGCGCAGACAACCCAGTTGAAGAGGTGGGCGAACTAGCGGGTTCTGCGAGCTAAGTCGCATCGGGCTGGTCTGCGATCCCGCAGGCCAGGGTATTCGTTGGGTGGACGTTGCCGCACTCGCCCCCGGCGACGTGAGGCGCCTCGGCCAACGCGGTCGTTAGGTGGATGAAGAGCTTAGCGACTGCGACCCGCCCCACACCCACTGCGTCAGCGCCACTACCGCAGGATGCTCCGCAGCTGCCTCTCGCGCTCCGCCACGAGATGGTCCTGGTTGACAAGGGCGAGAAGGCGCCAGGCTGGGATGACAACGGCCATGCCGCTGTTGGACTCGACCCACATGTCTGAAATGCGTACGTTGCGATCCTTCGCGCCGAGCACCGGTGTCCACATCGGTAGGTGCGCGCAGTTCACCCCAAGGAACCGAAGTGTGCTCGGGATCCAGCCACTCTTGTCATCCGCACTAGCCATCCATCGGGGTTGGGCAAGGTGCACATATGCGGGGGCACCGCTGAATCCGCTAAGTGAGCGTGCCTCAACGAGAAACGCCTCCTGGTCCAGTTCCCCAACCCGAACGGGCGACCCTGCGTCGGCGAGCATTGCCACGTTCCCGAACCGCATAACCGGCGTGTTGCGTTGTCTCCCATCGTGCGCGATCAAGCGACCAAAGAGAACTACGTCGTCGCCGGGGAAGACGGGCCAACCTTCGATCAGGCAGCCTTCATCGAGGAACTCGTCCGTTGTGACATAGGAGAATCTGCCCTCACCGGCCGGAGGAAAGTCGGCGACCGCGAGGTCGTCGTCGGCGCTTGTGGTCCAAGCCTCGGGGGCGATCGGAACAACCGCGGTGTGCCCATCTCGTGTGGCGACGCGGAGCACGTGGTTACCCGCATCAACAACGTGGCGATTGGTGACCGCGTAGACGAAATGGCCCTGGCCAGTTGAGGCCGGGACACCCAACAGGAAACCGGAGCCACCGGTTGGAGCGCCTTCCTCTGCTGCTTCGACTGAGGCATAAAGGTAGGCGGTGATGTTCAGCTTCTGCGGCGATATCGCTGGCACGCGGTCCTCCAAGCCAAGACAACAACAAGGCGAGCCGACCTAGCGCTGTCAGCCTCGTCGTACATTCCTGGAATGTCCTAGAAACCTAGCCCAAGCTAGGTTGGGCGAGACTAGGTGAAACGAGGGCGGTTTGCTAGCCACCTCACGAGACTAAGGCGCGGCAGAGGCGGTCTGGCGACCAGGCGTTCGGTTGCTATTGAGCGCGCGCCGACTGGACCTAAACCACTCGAGGTGGTTGCACAGCACGGCGAGGCCTGGCCACCGGCCACACCGCGTTTGAATCCGCAATGTAAGGATCAAGTCTCGGACGATGCTCTCGGCTCCGAAGGCCCCATCGACTCGACGAGCTTCGTCAGCATCTGAACGCACCTGACCGCAAGGGAACGAGCCCGAAAACACTCCGACGCGGCCGTCAAGCGCCGCAATCGGAGGACGTCCGTCAAGGCCGCGCACTCCGTCGCCGAGCCGCGAGCAACGCCAAAGTGATAGCGACGCTGACGTCGGCTTACCCGTCCACAACCCTCCGCCAAGTTGAGGACGATGCTCAGACTCGCCCGCTCGAACTGATCCCGCAGCACACGATTCACCGACGGCACCAGCGTGTTCGCGAGGCACTGAAGCTCGAGCGCTACCTGGTAGACGGTCAGCTTCTCGGCGTCCAGGACGTGTCTCTCCGAGGTAACGGCGGCGGCACGATCCTCAGCCGCGGACGCGGCGAGCGCGAGCGCCAACTCCTCGCCCAGACGCGACTGCGCCGAAGCGGCCGGAGAAACGGCCGGGACCGAAGCCCCGGCCTGAACCAACCTGAGGTCCGCGCTCATTAGCGCGACTCCTCAACGTCGAAGCACTCTTCGGCCTCCGCTCGCCGCCGAGCCTCGCGTTCCAGACGTTCGCGATGCATCGCCGCGAATTCCGACCGCCGAGCCCGCTCGTAGCTCTCCGACACCTGCTTCTCGGCCCGGACGCTGCGCTCGTTGACTTCGCAGAGCTCCGCGATCCGCAAGGCCAGGTTCGCCGCCTTGATCGCCATGTCCGACTGCATAACCCGACGCTTCGCGCCCGCCGTCAGAGCCGACGCTGCACCAAGTGCCGCCCGACGAGCGCAGGACCAGAAGCTCAGACGAACGTTCCGCAGCACCGCGGGAATCGTCCGATCGAGCTGCGAGTGAATCTTGAAATCGCAGACAACGATGCGGGCGACTTGGATGCAAAGCTCCTCAGCCAGCCGAGTGAGGACCGACGGACCATCGCCGCCAAACAGAAAACCCTGAGTGGTGTCGATAGCCACGCGGACGCGGAGGCCGAACGATTGAGAAGTGGAGAACGGCGACGAGGAACGGGGGCCGACGTTGCGGGGCTGCGTGGTGGACGTGTTGATCATGAGAGGTCTCCTTGGAGCAGGCCGGAATTGGCCTGCACCCCTCACCACCGACTTCACGCAGGGACTCGTCAAGGCCTTGCTTTTCTCGTTTGAAGAAAAGTGCGCAGCGAAGCGATCGTCCGCGAACAACGGTCGGAGGATGTTTCACGGGCGACCAGATCCCGGAATCACGGTGACGCTTCGCGGAGCAGCCTTGACGGGGACCGAAGTGAAGTCGATCATCCAGAGCTGGCCATCCTTGGCCTGTCTCTGGGAGACTCACGCAGCGTCACGGCCCGCAATGCCCCACGGAATCGGCCCCTTGCCCGTGTACGGCGAAACCAGAGAACAGCGGCCCTGAAGCGCGCAAGAACCCACCACCGGAGTCTGAAAGCGCCAGGAAAAAACACGGCGCACACAAAACCACGCGTTGGCGACCTCTCGATCATGGGGCCGACTCGCCCGAGTGTCGGCCGCGCGCTATGGACGGCCCCTACCCGCCTGCCCTTTCCCCCGGGTGACTGGCGGCCATCGGGGCGGATCCCTGAGCGCCCTGACGGCCGTGTGTCCGCATCCTTGTCAAAGGGTCGCTCAATCACGGCACTCCTTGCGTCTGGACCCGATCCGTCCGACAATCGTCCACATTGCCTACCTAAGCAAGAACCCGGCCCTGAGAAAACTAAATGCAGGTCCTCCAAATCGTCCAAGAGCCACCGGAGTATCTCCGGTCCTCCATGTGGTCGAAGACACCGGGAACCAAGTTGCCGTGGCTCTGTGCAAACAAGGGCCGTCCAAGGGTGGCCATGCTCGCGCCCGCTGGCCTCTCCGCTGTCAAGGAATCGGGTCTCGCTTGGAAGGCTGTAAGGGCTCGGTGGAAAGAAGGGGAGGCGTAGGAAATGGAAGAGTCAGACGACAACATGAAGTTTGTCGGCATAGTTGGAATCATCAGCGCGAGCACCACGTATTCGTTCAACGCGGGCGGCAACGGCTTGATCTCCTTCATCGCTGCCTGCGCGCTCACCCGTCTCGCCATGGACATGAAGCTCACGGATGGGAACAGCACCGCCAAATGGCTAGTGGCTTTGATCGCTACGCTTAGCGGGACGCTGATGTACGGCGTGATCGGTGGAATGTTGAATCCGGAGCTGCAGGCACCGGACCGCCAAGGAGACGACAGGTATTGAGAGGGGCGGTGAAAACAGTGCCAGTCACCGCCCAGGCGGAGCGACGATAGGCCGAATCGTGCGGTGTGTGGCGCAACCTGGTACGGGGCGGCGGTACACTCGTCGGATCTCGGCGGTCGGGCGGGCTTTCCGAGAAGCACCAGAACGCCGCCACTTCAATTTTGGGGGACAGTGTGGAGACATCAGAGACTGGTTCTGGCGATCAACAGCAACAGGCCTTAGTCGAAATCGCTGTCGAGAGTTGGCGCTTTGCTCGCCTCTTCGCTCACGCCTTGGAGAAGATGGACCCCGCAGAGGCCCACCGGTACTCCAATCAGCTTCGCTTCTACCTCAAGCGCCTGGAGGACGCTCTGGCCAGTGCGGACATTCGGCTCGTCAATCTTGAGGGCCAGCAATATGACCCGGGGATGGCCGCTACAGCGCTGAACCTTGCCGACTTCGGCGCAGATGACCACCTATTCGTGGGCCAGATGATCGAGCCCGTTCTGATGAGGGCGGACGCGCTGCTGCGCGCGGGAACGATTATGGTTCGGACGGGGACAAATGAAGACCTACGTCGGGATCGACCTGGGAACAACGAACAGCGTTATCTGCTCGTTCGATGGCGAGGCAACCCGGCTCTACAAGAGCCCAGACCAAAACGACGTCACGCCCTCCGCCATCTTCATCGACCGCCGGGGCAACCGTTTCGTCGGAGCCCGCGCCTACAACAACGCGGCGAGAAACCCTGAGAACGCTGCGACGAAGTTCAAGCGGGTGATGGGGACTGGCACCCCGATCAAGTTTTCGGCGGTCGACGTGACCATGACGCCAGAGGAGTGCTCAGCCGAGATCCTCAAGGTCTTGTTCGGCTACCTCCCAGAAGAAGTTCGCAACAGTGACGAAACCGGCACCGTCATCACGGTTCCAGCGGCCTTCAATCAGATGCAGAAAGACGCGACGATGTCGGCGGCGGAAGCCGCCGGGCTGGGCAAGGTGGCGCTCATGCAGGAACCTGTGGCGGCAGTCATGTCCGTCATGCGGCAGCGAAAGGGCGATGGGGTCTTCCTCGTCTATGACCTGGGTGGCGGAACACTCGACATTGCGATAGCCCAGAGCATCGCGGGAAGAGTGAGCCTGCTGTCGCATGGAGGCATCGCCATGTGCGGGGGGACTGACTTTGACCGCGAAATTCTCCACAACGTGGTCAAACCGTGGTTGCACGACAATTTCGATCTTCCGGACGACCTGATAGCCAACCCGCAGTACAAAGGACTCCTGCGGATGGCAACGTGGGCCGCTGAAAAGGCCAAGATTGAGATTTCATCAAAGGACGAGGTGGTCATCGGACTCTCGGAGTCCGAGCTCGGCGTGAAGGACCAAGCCGGTCAGGAGGTCTACCTCGACATAGTCCTTAAACGGGGCGTCGTCGATGAATTGATCTCACAAAGGATCAGGGATTCAATCGATGCGGCTCGGGAAGCTCTCGAGAAGGCAGGGTTAACGGCACATGACGTTGAGCGGGTGGTGTTCGTGGGTGGGCCAACGCAATACAAGCCACTCCGCGATTTGGTTGCGTTCGAGCTGGGCATCGCCGGCTCGACCGAGGTGAACCCGATGACCGCAGTGGCCGAGGGTGCTGCCGTATTTGCTGAGTCCATCGATTGGGCGTCGGAGAGTCGTGGGCGCAAGGCCCCCCGCGGTGCCGTTTCGTCGGGCGGCAAGGTGGATCTGACCTTCAACTACGTTGCGCGAACCCCAGGTTCGAAAGCCAAGGTCGTGGCCAAACTGGGGCGAAATCCGCTGCCCAATGCTGAGTTCCAAATTGAGAGCCCTGAAACAGGATGGAATTCGGGTCGACTCCGGCTTACCGACGGTGCGTCCGTCGACGTCATTCTGTCCAAGCCGGGAGAGAACAACTTCAAGGTCTGGGTCTTCGATTCGGCGGGCGGCCCTGTGGCCTTCGAGAACAACAAGCTGACGATCACGCGGACTGCCGCAACGATTGATGCGATTCCTTCGTCGTGTTCAATTGCGTTCGAAGTGCTGGACAAACTCGGTGGCAATACGAGTCTTGAGTTCCTTGTAAAAGAAGGTGACGCGCTCCCTGCGAAGGGGAAGATCCGTCTCATCGCCGCCGAGTCACTGAAGGCAGGCAGCTCTGGCGCACTCAGGTTCAAACTGTGGGAGGGCGACATAGAGCATCAAGTTGACAACAACCGTCCCATCGGGATGTTCAAGATATCAGGCACCGATTTTGTCGACGGCGTCATCGCCGCCGGAGCGGAACTCCAAGTCGAGTATGAAGTGCTGGATTCCGGCAACGTGATGTTCGAAGTATCGGTGCCTAGCATCCGGGCAACCTTCCCCAGCGGGCGAATCCTGTACTCCCGCCAAGAAGGTCAGATCAACCTGAACGATGCGTCGCGACTCGTGATTGAGGATGCAGAGGCGGTGCGGAGGCGCGTCGAGGCCGTGGCGGAGAAAGTGGAAAGCCCCCGTCTGGACGAGGCACTCGACAAGCTGGACCAGGCTTCGACAATCTCGCCCGGGGAGTCCGATCCGGAGGCTGCTAAGCAAGCGATGGACAACGTCCTCCATGCCAAGAGGCTATTGGCCCAGGTACGGCGGGAGCACCTCAAGGAGATGCGTCAGATGGACCTAGATCGGGCGATCTCATCCTTCGAGGAAGATGCCCGCGAGTACGCCCGACCCGCCGAAGTCAGCACGATCGAGAATCTGATGCGCACGGCGCAACGCGCTATCGACAGCAATAGCAACGACTTCGAGAGTCACCTCGATCAACTGCAGAGCAAACGCTTCATGATTCTCTGGCGTGAGGACTGGTTCGTCATCGCGCGATTCAAGTCATTTGCCGAGCACGCGTATCTCTTTCCTGACCGGAAGCAGCACGCAGCACTCGTCGCGGCAGGTATGGAGGCCTTGCGCGCAGATGAGATCGACAGGCTCCGGCAAATCATGGGAGATCTCTACTCTCTGCGCGTCGGCGTCGGCACCGACGACGAAATGGCCGCGGTCGCCAACGTCGTCCGAGGTTCGTCCCATGCCCCTTGATGCGTGGCTTCCGGTTGCCTATCGGCTTCCCAGTGGCGAGCGAACACGGCGCATGGCTCATGAGGCCATCGGTTGGCAGGTTTACGAGTTGCGTGACGGAGGCCGACTTCTCGTGGTCCGACCCACTCTGTGGAGGCGCTGGGTCGATTCGGGCTTGATCAGCGAGGGGATTTTTCAGCCCTTCAGGTTCGGCAACGAGGAGTTCTTTGTGCTGTCAAGCGCGGACGGCTTCGTCCTCGCCCCGGTTGAGGCGAGCAAAGCCCCCTCAAACAAGGCCGAGGCTCTCGCGTTCGTCCAGGCGTTGCGCGCGACCAGGGCCCTCGACGAGAAGAGTGGCCTTCAGGATGCTATTTACATCGAGAAGCTCTCTCTGCTTATGCCCACCTACACTTTGTCGGCGCCCATCGCGGATGACGTGGTCCTTGGGACGTGGATGACCGATGGCGTGCCGGTGTCGGTGCACTCCTTCAGGCGCTTCCGGCCTCTCATGGCATGGATGGGCTCCTCCCACCTTCAAGATGTGCTTGAGCAGGCCGGCATGTGGGATTCTGGAGCGGTGTCGCAGTCATCCGTGGCGCCCGGCGAAGTCTCCCTGGCAAAGCAGGGGCACAAGACGTTCGAGCTGTTCGGTCGCCCAGATCTAACTCAGTTCATTAACGAGCATGTGATCGAGTTGATCGAGAAAAAGGATCGCTACCAGGCACTAGGTATCGACTTTCCGTCCGCAATCATTCTTCACGGGCCTCCAGGGTGCGGTAAGACATACGCGATCGAGCGCTTGGTTGAGTACTTAGGGTGGCCCAGTTTCGAGATCGAGGCCTCCAGCGTCGCCAGCCCGTTCATCCACGAGACAAGCAAGAAAGTGGCTGATGTTTTCGAGAAGGCGATGCAGAGCGCTCCATCCGTCCTCGTTATCGATGAAATGGAGGCCTTTCTTGCTGACCGACAGACGGGGTCATCCACAAGCCATCATCGAGTAGAGGAGGTTGCCGAATTTCTACGACGCATCCCGGAGGCCATCAAGAATCAGGTCCTCATTGTGGCCATGACGAACCGCATAGAGATGATCGACCCCGCCATTCTCCGCCGGGGTCGCTTTGACCACGTCGTCGCCGTCGAAATGGCCTCCGAGGCGGAAGTTCACGCGCTCTTGGGCAAGCTGCTTGGCGATCTACCTTGCGAAGCCGATGTAGAGATCACCTTACTTGCCAGGAGCCTCCACGGCCGGCCGCTCTCGGATGTCGCCTTCCTGGTGCGGGAGGGTGCCAGGCTGGCCGCACGGAGCGGCGCAACGAAGATCTCCCAGGCGAGCCTGCTCGCTGCTTTGGAGTCTGTTGGGGCCAGGGGGGCAGAGCCGAAGGCCAGGAAGATCGGGTTCTAGCGGCGTGTCAAGGGCACGGCGAGAGGGAGTGAGCAAGGCCGGTGATGGGTGATTAGCGCAATCTGCTTCAAGTGCGGCGAAGAAAAGGCCAACCTCTTCGCGCCGTGCAAAGCCTGTCGCGCCAGACCGGCGACGAACTCCGACCTGGCCGTGTCCATCGTTCTGTCCGAGCACGCGCACAGCAGGCAAGAACTAGCTGCCCTGGCCGCCACCCTTCGCGCCCGCGGTCAGTTGAGCCTTCCCGAGGATCGGTTGCAGCACGCACGTGGCATCCTGCGGGATCCCGAGGCCAGATCCAGGCTCGAACTGGGCATTCCGGTTCGCGCTGCCGCGTCGGGTGTGCGGGCAGTCGCCGCGACAGCCACCCCGGTGCGAGCGAGCCTGCCCCCCGCGGAAGAGCTGCCACTCGAGATTGAAGAATCCGACCTCCTTGCTGCGCCGCACTTGCCGCCTGCTCGGCCGCAAGCACCGGTTGATAGGCGCGCAGAAAAGCCAAAACGTGCCGCAGCTGAGACAGCACTCCACCGGAACCCGTTCTTTGTCCTTGGTGTCACCACGCGCGATCGGCGTTCGCGAATCGTTGAGAGAGCAGACGAGCTGTCCCTAGCCCTCAATGGCGAGGACTGCGCCAGGGCAATAGCAACGCTCACAAACCCGCGGAAGCGCCTAAGCGCTGAGGTGGCCTGGCTGCCAGGGGTCGCGCCAGCCCGAGCCATCGCGATGGTGAACGGAATGGACGAGACGGCCATCGGACAGGAGGCACCGTTCCTCGTTCAAGCGAACGTTATGGCCGCAGGCTTCGAACTACTCGACCCGGCTGTACCAGAGGACGTGTGGAGGGTATGGATTCAAAGCATGGCCGAGGTCGTCGGCAGCGTTGATCCGGGTGTTGCGATGACCGCTATCAACGAGGACCGGGCGATCGCCGCCTTTCCCGCAGTTACTTCAATCGAGGCTGTCGAAGCGGAAATCGCGGAGCGGCGACGCTACTACAAGGATGTCGTCCTAGGAGCCTTGGGGCGACTGCCTCCGGCGAAGTTGGTGGAAGTCGTCACAAGGGTTGTTCGGGTGACCTCGGATGCGGATGATCCAGTTCGCCATTTCGTCGACGAGCTCGTTGACGGATACGAGGTGAAGGTGCACGCGGATCTCGAGCAGCGGGCCGAAGACGTCCGCGGCATCATCGAAAGAACGAAGGCATCGGGTCCTGCAGGCGAGGATGCCGTAAATGGAATGCTTGACCGGCTTGACGAGGCTGTCACCGATTGGGATCGAATTGCACAGCCGATTCAGCTCAGCATGGAGAACCGTGGCCAGGATCACGAAATGAGCCACCAATTGGCCCGCGAGATTCGGACACTCGGAGTAGGTCTCTACAACGACCACGGCTTGCTCGGCTGTGCTCAACGGATCACGACCTTACTCGAGGAGGTGTTCGCCGAGTTGCCCGAATTCGTCGAGAAGCTCGGAGAGGACTCGGCCGAGCTTGAGAGGCTGTCTCAAGAGTGGCAGGAAACTCAAAGGAAGCAGAAGCTGCGGGCAACGCTCGAGGACATGGCAGAGAACGTGAGGAGCATCATCGGCAGGGTGCGTGCGGCGGCTCCCATGGGGGCCGGCTCTGTCAACCCCCTGCTGGACCAACTCGGCGATTTCGTGCGTGCATGGGGCCGATTGGTTCAGCCGATTCAGGCGACCATGAAGGCAAGGAAGCAGGAGTTCGGCATGAGTCGCGAACTGGCCCACGAGGTGCGCAGCCTCGGCGTGGATCTGCACAACGCACACGGGATGCTGGAAGGCGCGCAACGCATTACCGCCCTTCTCCAGGAGGTGTTTGCTGAACTGCCAGGCGTTGCTGAACGCCTTAAGGAAGACGCCGCAGCTCTCAAGGAACTCGCCCAGAATAAGGAGGAGGCTGAACGTGAGCGTGCCGAATGGGAGCGGTCAATTGCGTTCCGCGCGGAGCTCGGCTTGGTGTTCAAGGACACTCTGGCAATTTCAGCGAGCGGAGTTCAGTGGAAAGACCGGGTGTTCCCCTTGAAGTCGATAACCCGGCTTCGGTGGGGGATAACGTTCCACTCGCTGAATGGGATCCCCACCAAGACGGTCTACACGGTTTGCTTCGGAGACGCCCAGGATCTTGCCAGCGTCGAGACTCGAAAGGAGGACGTGTTTCGAGCGTTTCAGTCCAGGCTGTGGACAGCTGTCGGTGTGCCGTTGATGACCGAGATCCTGAGGGGACTACGCGATGGTAAGAAGTACAGATTCGGTGATCTGCTCCTTGATGATCTCGGAGCCGAGGTCACAAAACACAGATTTCTCAGCTCAGGACTGCGCGTTTACGGGACCTGGCTCGAACTGGATGTGTGGAACACGAATGGCGGCTTCGGAGTAGGACTCAAGAGCGACAAGAAGGCTTATTCCATACTGTCGTACCTGGACACCGACAACACCCATCTGATTGAAGGACTCTTTCGGCTGAAGTCGAGGAACAACAGTCCGCGGATGAGCAGTATTCTGGAATGAGTTCTGCCGCGAGACCTGGGAGCCTGGGCCCGGCAGCTAGCGCGCGCTACTAGACCTGTTCCTCGGCCATCAGTTCGTCATACAGCGGGAGGCTCGCACGTTCCTCGAGCCGAAGACTCAGCCACGCCTCGTAGGCAGTCTGACCGTCAATATTGTCTCGGATCACCAAGTACTTGATCACCTCCCGGACCAGACTCGCCGACGGGAGGGTCGGCCCCACCTCGGCGACTAGTTCACGCTCCAGCTTCTCGTGGCCAGGCGCCATCTCGTCGATGAAGTACTGAGCGCCGACATGCCCTTGCTCCGCCGCCCTCTTCAGCCAAAGCAGGGCCTCTGCATCGTCTCGCGGCACCACCTCCGCCAACTGGAAGGCGCGACCAACGCAGAACTGCGCGTCCGCATGTCCCAGGCTTGCCGCCATGCGCATCCAGGCGATCGCCCGAACTGGATCTTCGGGCACTCCGTGGCCGTCTGTGTACCTGCAAGCCAGTTGGAACTGGCCCTCCGAGTTCCCCTGATCCGCAGCCCGTCGACACCAGGTGGCTGCTTCGGTTCTATCCATGGGCAGGCCCTGGCCCGAGTCGTAGATGCTTGCGAGAGCCAGCTGCGCCGCGGGGTCGCCGTCGTGTGCCGCCCGGTACACGCTCCACACGTCGACACTCTCGTCAGTATGGCGCTTGCCAAGCGACGCCCGTGGTGCCTCGTCATGCCGGTCCGAGACGCTCGGTTTTCGGCAAATGATGGGGGCGTCAGCATCCGACAGCCCCGCCGATTCACCCCTGAATCCAGTTGTCTTCTTCGGCTTTGGAACTCCCATGATCATTTCGTCGCGACAATAACCAGACGGTTTTCCTGCGACTTCGGGCTTCGAACTTCGCCCCTCCAACGGCCGCGCGAGTCCGTTTCGAAGACTCGCTGGTACCTCTCGTCTATGGACCAAATCGCCTTACCCCCAAGCGGATGCCCCGCGATCTCCTTGATCAAGGCGGTGAGCGTCGCGTCGTCAAAAGGCAGAGGGTCGCTGACTCTGTCGATCGCCGCGACCGTTGGGCCCCAAGCGAAGAAACGCGAGCCTAGCGAGATTAGTGGGGTGTACCGCATTTCAGCAGCCATGGCGTCCTGCGTCTTCAACATCTCCGACTGTCGTGAGACGAGCTCTTCCTGTTTCCGTTGGAGGCGACCCGTTCGACTCAGAGAAACAACGGCGATTACGAGCGAAACCGTGGCGATTGCCGGAGTAATGAGTTGAGAGACTTCCATTTGGATCTGCTGTTCCGAGGACACACGACGCGAGGCCGAATCTAGCAGGCTGCCGAACACTCGTGTATCGCACCTGCCCAAGGCCAGCACCAAGGAAACGCCAACGCATGGCGTGAGTGGAGCCCGGCTTTCGCCGGGATGACGGCCTTTTCAGCAGCCGACCAGAACGCCGACCATCGCGAAGATTCCCTCCGGCGAATCCAGCCACATGCGTCACGGATTGACGGGGATATCGGGTTCGGCGGGCGGGAGTTCCCGCTTCTTCCACAGCAGGTAGATAGCCGGATACACGAGCAGCTCCATCAGGAATGATGTGGCGAGTCCCCCCACCATGGGTGCGGCCACGCGCTTCATCACGTCAGCCCCCGTGCCCATCGACCACATGATGGGCATGAGGCCCAGCATGGCCGCCATCACCGTCATCATCTTGGGCCGGACGCGTTTGACCGCGCCGTGAACGATGGCTTCGTGCAGGTCGGCCATCGTCTTCAGTCGGCCCTCGGCCTTGGCTTCGGCGTGGGAGAGATCGAGGAACAGGAGCATGAAGACGCCGGTCTCCGCGTCGAGGCCCATCAGCGCGATCATGCCCACCCAGGCCGCGATCGAGACGTTGTAGTCGAGCAGGTACATGAGCCACACCGCACCCACCACCGAGAAGGGCACGGCGAGCATCACGATGCTGGCCTTCACCCCGGAGCCGGTGTTCAGGTACAGAAGCAAGAAGATGGTGAAGATGGTGATGGGCACCACGATCTTCAAGCGCTCGCGGACGCGCAGCATGTTCTCGTACTGGCCGCTCCACTCGAGTGAGTAGCCGGGCTTGAGGGTCACGTGGCTCACCGCGGCCTTGGCCCGCTCGACGAAACCGCCGATGTCCGATTCCGCGGTATCGACGTAGACATAGCCCGAGAGCAGGCCGTTCTCATTGCGGATCATTGAAGGACCTTCCGCCTTGCGGATGGTGGCGACCTGCGACAGCGGCACCTGCGCGCCCGACGGGGTCGTGATGAGAATCCGGCCCATGGTCTCGACATCGTCACGCAGTTCGCGCGGATAACGGACGTTCACGGGGAAACGCGCGCGGCCTTCCACCGTGGTGGTGACGTTCTCGCCGCCGATGGCGGTGAGGATCACCTCCTGGGCCTCCGCCACACTGAGTCCCCGACGCGCCAACTCCTCGCGATTCAACTCGAAGTCGACGAAGTAACCCGCGGCGGCCCGTTCGGCGAACACGCTGCGGATGCCCGGAACGTCGCGCAGGATCTTCTCTAGCTCCAGACCAAGCGTCTCGATCTCCTTGAGGTCGTCGCCGAAGATCTTGACTCCCACCGGAGTGCGCACGCCCGTGGACAACATGTCGATGCGGGCCTTGATGGGCATGGTCCAGGCGTTGGTGACACCGGGCATCTGCAGGGCCTGGTCCATCTCCGCCACCAGTTCGTCCCAGGTGAGACGGTCGGGGACGATCCGGCGCAGCACGCTCGACTTGAGCCACTCCGGAGCCCACGATGAATACCAGCGTTCCTTCGACCGCCACTCGGACGGCGGTTTCAAGATTATGGTGGTCTCCATCATCGACAAGGGTGCGGGGTCGGTCGAGGTATCGGCGCGGCCGGCCTTGCCGAAGACGGTTTTCACCTCGGGGATCGACTTCAGAATCCGGCCCTGCACCTGAAGCAGTCGATTGGCTTCGGTCACCGAGATCCCGGGCAACGTCGTTGGCATGTACAACATGGCGCCTTCGTTCAGCGGAGGCATGAACTCATGGCCCAGCTTCAGGTACACCGGGATGGTGCTGAGCACCACCAGAATGGACGCGGCGATGGTGGCCTTCGGGAAGCGCAGGACGAAGCGGCACGCGGGCTCGTACACCGCGAACAGCACCCGGCTGATCGGATGTTTCTCCTCGGGGTGATACCGGCCTACCGTGACCTGGTTGAAGATCCAGGCCAGCCAGCGCGGACGGAACGAAACGAAATCCATGCGCGTGAACAGCATGCGCAACGCGGGATCGAGTGTGATGGCGAGCAGCGCAGCGATGAAGAGTGTGAGGTTCTTCGTCCAGGCGAGAGGGGTGAAGAGTCGCCCTTCCTGATCGACCAGGGTGAAGACGGGCAGGAAGGCCACCGCGATCACCAGCAGCGAGAAGAAGACCGAGGGTCCCACTTCCAGCAGGGCCTCGAGACGGATGGCGTGGAAGTCGCCCTTCCGCCCCCCGTGTTCCCAACGTTCCAGCTTCCGATACGCGTTCTCGACCTCGACGATGGCACCGTCCACCAGCACGCCGATCGAGATCGCGATGCCGGCGAGCGACATGATGTTCGAGGAGATACCCATGAGCGACATGGGAATGAAGGCCAGCAGGACTGACACCGGGATGGTGATGATGGGCACGATGGCCGACGGGATGTGCCAGAGGAAGACAAGGATCATCAGGCTGACGATCGCGATCTCGATCACCAGTTCGCTCTTCAGGTTGTCGATCGAGGCGTCGATCAGCTCCGACCGGTCGTAGGTCGTGACTACGCGCACGCCTGAAGGCAGCGACGGTTTGATCTCTTCGAGACGCTGTTGCACCAGGCGGATCACCTCGCGCGCGTTCTCGCCGTGGCGCATGACCACGATGCCGCCCACCGCGTCCCCATCGCCGTTCAAGTCGGTCACGCCACGCCGGATCTCCGGACCGAGGGACACTGAGCCCACATCGCGTACCAGCACCGGAGTGCCGAGATCGTTGGTCTTGAGGACGATCTTCTCGATGTCTTCCACAGAGCGGACATAACCGCGGCCGCGCACCATGTACTCGCGGCCCGAGAACTCGAGCAACCGTCCCCCCACTTCCGAGTTACCGCGGCGCACCGCCTCGCTCACCTCCGCCACCGACAGCCCCTGGGCCTTGAGACGATTCGGATCGACGGTCACCTGGTATTGCTGAACGAAGCCGCCGATCGACGCCACTTCAGCAACACCGGGAACTGACTGCAGGCGATAACGCAGGTTCCAGTCCTGGAAGGAACGCGACTCGGAGAGCGAGTGGGTGCGTGTGTCGTCAACCAGCGCGTATTGGAAGATCCATCCGACACCAGTGGCATCGGGCCCCAGTTCCGTCCTCACCCCATCGGGCAGCTGAGGCTGGATCTTGGCCAGATACTCGGACACACGACTCCTGGCCCAGTAGATGTCCGTCCCGTCTTCGAAGATGACGTAGACGTAGGAGAAGCCGAAGTCGGAGAAACCGCGGATGACTTTCACGTTCGGTGCGCCGAGCAGCGCGGCGACGATGGGGTAGGTGACCTGGTCCTCCATGATGTCGGGGCTGCGATCCCAACGCGAGTACACGATCACCTGGGTGTCGGACAGGTCGGGAATGGCGTCGACCGGGATGTGCTGAAGGGTGTAGACACCGTAGGCGGTGGCCACGGCCACCGCGAGCAGGACGAGAACCCGGTTATGGGCGCTGAAGCGGATGATGGACCTGATCATGGTGGTGGCTCGATCCGGTCAGTGATGCGCGTGCGGATTGGCGGCGGGGGCCGGGGTGGCGGAAGGGTCGGTCGACGACGACTTCATCGATTGCACTGCAGCGCGCAGGCTTGATTCCGAGTCGATGAGGAAGTTCGCGGCCACGACAACTTTCTCGCCGGCTTCGAGGCCGGAGAGGACCACGAAGCCGCCTTCTGCGCGTCCCCCGAGCGTCACCTCACGCGGTTCGTAACGTCCCTCGCCGAGATCGACGAACGCGATCTTCCTGGCGCCCGCGTCGATGATGGCGGTCTCGGGCACGAACAAAACCGTGCCCAGGTCGGTGTCGAGAGAGACATCCGCGAACATCTCGGGTTTGAGCAGACCGCCGGGATTCGCGAGTTCGATGCGCACCTTTGTGGTGCGGGTGGCCGCTTCAAGCGTGGGCGAGATGAACGTCACCTGACCGCGCAGCTTCTTACCCGGCGCCGACGGCGTCTCGATCGTCGCGAACATCCCGAGGCGAATGGCGGCGAGATCGGCCTCGTACACATCGGCCATCACCCACACGCTGCTCAGATCAACGATGTCGAACAGCGAATCAGCCGGGGTCACCCGCATGCCGTGCTGGGCCACCCTGGCCACTATGACGCCACTCACTTCGGAGTAGAGGTCGATGGCCCGCTTCGGCACTCCATCGCGTTCGAGTTCTTCGATCCGGGCGGGCGTGATGTTCCACAACAGCAGGCGCTGCCGCACCGCCTCCACCAGGTCCTGTCCGCGGGACGCCGAGTCACCTCCGCGTTCCGTGCGTTGGCGGGCGCCTTTCACCGCCAGGAGGTACTCAGCCTGAGTGGCGAAGAGTTCAGGGCTGTAGATGGAGAGAAGCCGGTCGCCCTTCCTCACGAACTTGCCGATGAAGTCGACGTAGACGTGTTCGATAAAGCCGTCGTACCGGGTGTGGATGTGATGGAGCCGTCGCTCGTCGGGCATGATCCGGCCCACGGTGCGGATCGAGCGGGTCAACGGGCCGCGGGTGAGCGTCTCGCTCTGTACCCCCAAGAGCTGACGGCGATCGGCCGGGATCATCACCGCGGCCCGGCCCTCGACGGTTGATGTAGGGGCCTCGACCTCGTCTTCGTAGACGGGGATGAAGTCCATGCCCATGTAGTCCTTGGTAGGGCGGTCCGCGTGGATGCTCGGGTCCATGGGCGAGCGGTAGAAGGCGATCTTCCGCTCGGCCTTCGCCTCCGATGCGCCCTCACCCTTGGCCGAGGCCGCGGCCGCCACCGCCGAGGCACCACGTCGAGCGCCCGCGAAGTAACCAGCGCCCGCGAGCAGGATGGCCAGAAGAACGAAACCGAGCTTTTTCATGACGTCTGCCTTTCCATGCCGAACGCGTCGAGGAGCGCTGAATGCCAGAGGATGTGGAAGAGAAGTTCCGCGTGTTGCCGACGGTCGCGGTAGAGCGCGTTGTGGGCCTCGAGCACGGAGATGAAGGGCGTCTGTCCGGACCGGAAGCCCGCGACCGCTGACTCCACGGCCAGACCGCCGATGACCAGGACCTCGCGCTCGATGGTGCGCGCTTCGAGCACCGCGGCCTTGAAGTCGGCGTGGGCGCGTTCCACCGCGGCCCGGGTCCGCAGGCCCGCAGCGTCGTGTTCGGCCCGGACTTGTCGGAGTTCCGCTTCCGCCTCGTCGATAGCCAGACGCTGCTTGTTCTTCCGGTACGCGGGAAGGATCACGCCTACCTCCACCGTCCAGCGGTCGGGCAGCGAGCCGCGGAACGCGTAAGCGCTCGAGATCACGAAGTCGGGCTTGAGGTTGCGTCGCGCGAGGTCGACGGCAAGGCTCCCCCGCTCGATCATGGTGACGGCCGCGCGCACTTCCGGGCTGTCGCCATGGGCGCGTTCGAGCAGACCTTCAACCGCAGGCACCTCGATGACGCGGCCGACAAGATCCCGAAGCCGCACTCCCAACTCAACCGGCGATCCCGCAGGAGCCGCGCGCAGGCGGTTGAGCGAGGCTAAGGCCGAATCCACCAGGCCCTCCTCGTGCTGCCGCATCTGATCGAGACGGGCGAGTTCAGCCTGGGCGCGGAGCACGTCCACCTGCCCCGTGAGACCGGCGGAATAGCGGGCCCGGCTCAACTCTTCGATGTCTGAAGTGGCCTGCCGCTGATCGGCGATGATGTCGAGGGTCTCCCGGGCGAGCAGCAGATCGGCTACTGCTTTGCGCACGGCGTAGGTGATGCCAAGTGCGGTGGCCCCAGTGGCGTGGCGGGTGAGTTCCACTTCACGATTGAGAACGTCACGCATCAGTCGCCGCTTGCCGGAAAACGGCAACTCCTGGGACACGGCAATGCGCGGACCGGTGTCTCCGCCTCTGCCCGGCAGCCAAGCGTCGCCTTTTTCGTAGCCAAGTGACACCATCGGATCGGCGAGGGCCGAGGCTCGGGCGGCTCGCGGCAGCGCGGCCGCGGTGCGCTCACGCGTCGCCAGAATCTCGGGATTGCGAGCTAGTGCCTCGTCGATCAGGGCCTTGACCGCGGAGTCCTGAGCGAGCGGAAAGACGTCCTGGCCTCGGGCGGGGCCGGGCGCCAGTGCGATCAGCGCGAGAGCGGCGAGGGCGCGACGACGGAAAAAGGAAGGGTCAAGACGAAAAGGAAAAAGGGCCACGGGAGCCTCCACGAAGAAGTAAGGAAGACACGCCCCGAATCGGGCGCGTCGGCTTCGTGGGAGATCAGATCCTGAGGATCGTGCGGGCGACGACCGGCCGGGTGGGAGTGGCCGGGAGCAACGAGTTGAAGAAGAGCGCCGGCCCGGCGGCCGCTAAAGTCACGGACGCGGGCGCGGTCATCGAGGCCGGCGCAGGGACGGGCGAAGCCACCACTTCGACGCCGGAAGCGTTGTCACAGCAACCGGACTCCGCCGACAGACCGCTGCGAGGACAGCAGTCGTCCATCGCCGGCTCCGTTTCGGTGAAGCAAGGGCAGATCGCGGCGAGCGCAGTCAGAAACACGACAGCCAGGAGGGTGCGACTGACTCCGCCGAGGGATGGTTTCAACAAATGTCTCCATCGACCTTTTAGCACCCGGGAGCGAAGCGGGCCAATGAGCCCAATGATTCATGGGCCAGAGGCGTCGCGGCCACGGTCTGATAGCGTTTGACGCCATGGACCTCTCCCAGCAATTCCGCGACCACGTCGGCGTGCGATTGAAGACCGCCGAACAGACCCTCGCCGAGACCGGTTTCGACGCCCTCGTCCTGGGCGCCGGTTCCCAGATGATCTATTACGCCGACGACATGGAGCCGCCCTTCCGGTCGAACCCGCATTTCGCGAGTTGGACGCCGGTCAAAGGACCCCACCACGCCATCGTGGTGAAGCCCGGAGCCAAGCCGCGGCTGATCCGCTGGGCTCCGAAGGACTACTGGTACGAACGCGCTCCGTTCGGCGCGGACTTCTGGACCGACGCTTTCGAGATCGAAGAAGCCGACAGCCCCGAGGGCGTGATGGCCAACATCGGCGCCCAGGGTCGTACCGTCTTCGTGGGCGACGACGAGAAGCGCGCGACCGCCTTGGGGTTCACCGTGAACCCGGTGGAGGTAGTGAAGCGGCTCGACTGGGATCGCGCGGTCAAGACCGCCTACGAAGTTTCCTGCCTGAGTCTCGCCTCGGTGGCGGGTGCGGCGGGCCATCTGGCCGCGCGCGACGCGTTCCTCGCGGGCGAAAGCGAACTCGCGATTCATCACGCCTTCCTGCGCGGGGCAGGCTCGTCCGAGGATCTTTTGCCCTACCCCACCATCGTGTGCCTCGACGAGAAGGCGGCGATCCTTCACTATCACGCCAAGCGGGCCAAAGGATCGGGACGCCTGCTGCTGCTCGACGCCGGCGCCTCGCATCTCGGCTACGGGTGCGACATCACCCGCACCAGCCTGGCCCCGTCCGCGGACGAGAAGTTCAAGACTCTGGCCGCGGGCGTGAACGCGCTGCAGCAGCGCTTGTGCGCGCTGGTGAAGGCGGGCACGTCGTATGTCGGGATTCACCTCGCCGCTCACCGCGAGATCGGCCAGCTGCTCATCGACCAGGGCGTGCTCCTTTGCTCAATCGATGAGGCCATCGAGAAGCGCTACACCACACCCTTCCTCCCTCACGGGATCGGCCATCACCTCGGCATTCAGGTGCACGACATCGGCGGGCATCAGAAAGCGCGCGAGGGCGGCGTGCTCGCTCCGCCCCCGCATCACCCCTACCTGCGCAACACGCGCGTGATGGAAGTGGGGCATCTGTTCACGATCGAACCGGGCATCTACTTCGTCCAGATGCTTCTCGAGCCCCACCGCACGGGCGCGTCGCAGGGAGCCTTCAACTGGGACCTCATCGACGTCCTGTCACCCTTCGGCGGCATCCGCGTGGAAGACAACGTGGTGGTGACCGAATCGGGCCACCGCAACCTGACCCGGGAAGTCCTGCCGAACTGAGCGCGGGGCCCTTGGTGCCCAAGTCGTGATCGTTCGACCACTCGAACCCACGGCCAGCGTTCGGCCGGGCCACTCTCCCGCACGCGGTCAATGACCACGAAGTCGCCGGGCGACAACGTGCACCCAGGTTTGAAGGCCGGTTCGCTTCCGCGCCCGGGAAAGAAGGCGCTCGTACTCCCAAGGGGCAAAATCAGGCAACGCATGGCGGCCGCTGGGGTTCGGCGTCACCTCGGGCCCCGGCAGACTGGCCCGCGTTGCTTCCGGCATCAAAACTAGAGAACGGTCTTCGCGTTCCCAAGCGAAACTCCCGGCGCCAGGGCGCCCTTCCGATGTCGCCGCCTCCCGCTCAAAGCCCTCTATGCGTTCGGCGAGGGTTGCCACCCCTCTCGCATGCTGCTTGGCCGTAGCCTCGGCCGTTTCCAGAGCCTGGGTCCATTCATCCCGGAGATGCTGGACCTGGGCCGCGTGTCTGGTCTCGAGGTGCCTGTGCTCCTTGCCAGAGGCTTCGGTCGCGGCCTCGAGCCCCGACTGCAAGGCCACGAGACTCGCATTCAGCATCGAAATGGTCTCGAGGTCCTGCCGGCGTTCGAGCGCCGCTCGCTCATCAGCCAGTCGCAGCGCGCCGCTATGGTCCGACTCCAACTGAAGGAGTCGCCCCTCCAACTCGGCGCGCTGTCCAAACGCCATCGTCTTCTCGCTCTCCAGGACGGCCAGTCGTTCGACCAGCGATTGCGCCTCCCTCCTCCGAACCTGCGCCTCGGCCTGGCTCTCCGCTCTGAGGCGATCGGCTTCATCCGCGAAACGATTCAGCATCGCCATATGGCTGGCCTCGAGCCGCTGCGATTCTTCGTTCGCAGTCTGGTTTGCGGTATCAAATCGCACCCGCCATTCCGTAACGCTAGCCTCGAGTCGCGTCAGCGCCACGGCACTCTCATGCTGTGCCGCTCGTGCGTTTTCTTCGGCCCGTCCCAGGGCCTCGCGCGAACTTCCTTCCGCCTGACGGGCCTGGTCAAGGGCAGCGTCCCGCTCGGTCCGCAAAGCGGCCTGCTCGCCCTCCAGCAGCGATATCCGTTCGCCGAGTTCGAGGGCCACTGAAGCGGCCTCGCCTTCTGCCTTTTCGAAGCGTCCCTTCCATTCACCAAGCTCCGCCTGCGCTTGCTCATAGCGTTCCAAGCCCTGACAACGAGCCGAGTCAATCGTCTCGGTCAAGGCCCCAATCGCCTCTCGATGCTCCCGTTCCATTTCCGCGAGCCGGGCGAGCCAGGGGTTCTTGCCGCGGGGTGCGGCCGGAATAGGGTCTGGTTCTTGTGGAACCGCCGGCGCCGCTTCCGCCGCCTCGCTCTGGAAAATGCGGTTCCACACGAGACTGAACACCGACCCAGCCGCCTTGTCAGGCGCGCTCTTTGCCGCCGCCCAATCCGCAGTCTCCCGAGCGATAGCGCGTTCGATGAGGGCCAAGAGAGCGGGCTCGTCATCGGCCAGGCCACGGGGCGTGGCATCGAAGAGGCAATCGCTGGTGCCCTCGATGCTTCCCTGGCCACTCAGGAAGAGATCCCTCACTCGTTGCGCCATACCGGAGTCGTTCGTGAGCAGGGCGGCCAGTCCGGCTCCTTCAAACGCGGGTTCGTCGTCGAGCGACACGACCGTGAAGGTCGCCGCCGAGGGGCCCCGTCGCGCGAGTTGGAACAGCCCACCCACGCACAATTCGACGGTAGGAATTCCCCTGACCCCAAAGGCCTCAAACCAATCCCGAGAAACGAGCGCATCGAGTCGGTGGGTAGCCGCTCCCATGGCGAGCTCCGGATTCGAGCCCACCTCTCGCAGGACTGCGCGTAGCGCTCCGCCCTCGTGCGAAGGCGCCATTTCAGGGACGGCGCCGACCAGCCGGCCCAGGTTCGCAAGCACCACTGGCGAACTCTCCCGTATCAGCAGTCTCTGCGGTCGCGGGGAGACGGCAGTGAAAAGCGAGAGCACGGCAAGACTCGGCGACGCTATCCAGATACACTCCGCGCGCTCGAGGAACTCGGCGAGCCGCTCCGTCGACGCTCTCGCGGCTGGGGCGGGGACGGGTGCCTTCATTTTCGTCTCTTACATCGCGCTGGTCTTCCGGAGCGCCCTTGGGAAACGGTAGGGCCCCGGGGGACCGCTTGCACTCAGTTTGGATGAGCCACAATAATAGGCTTATCGGGCCGGTGGTCAAGACTTTCATGGGCGGCACAACCATGGCCGCGAAGTCCTCCCGAACTAGAGCATGGGCAGGGAGCCCTTGGGCCAGCGCGAAGGCTCCCCTTGGGGCATGGGGGCTGAGCACTCTACGCCCCCCCCAACTCAGAGAAGGCCACGAAGACGTGGCGGGATCGCAATAGACTCCGCGCCATCATGACCATTGCGGCGGGCACGCGGCTTGGCCCCTACGAGATCACCGCGGCCATCGGCGCCGGCGGGATGGGGCAGGTCTTCCGGGCGCGAGACACCAGGCTCTCGCGAGACGTCGCCATCAAGGTTCTGCCCGCGAAATTCGCGCAGGACCCGGATCGCGTCTCGCGCTTCCGTCGCGAAGCGCAGATCCTCGCCTCCCTCAATCACCCGAGCATCGCAGGAATCCATGGTCTCGAAGAAACCGAGGGAACGGTCGCTCTCGTGATGGAGCTCGTGGAAGGCGAAGACCTCTCGCAGCGTCTCACGCGCGGCCCTGTTCTTCCGGAAGAAGCGGTCGCAGTCGCCAAACAGATCGCCGAGGGGCTGGAGGATGCGCACGAGCACGGCGTCATCCATCGCGATCTCAAGCCCGGAAACATCAAGGTGAGCTTGGAGGGCAAGGTCAAGATCCTGGACTTCGGTCTCGCCAAAGCGATGGAAGGGGCCGCAAGCCCGTCCTCATCTTCGGCGGCATCAGCCGAGCAGTCGGACTCCCCTACGCTGACGCACCAGGGGACAGGGGCTGGGATGATCCTCGGCACGGCCGCCTACATGAGCCCCGAGCAGGCCCGCGGAAAGAAGGTCGACAAACGCGCCGACATCTGGTCGTTCGGTGTGGTTCTGTACGAAATGCTTTCCGGGAAACGCCTCTTCACCGGCGAGACAACCTCCGATGTGCTCGCAGCAGTCTTGACGCGCGACATTGACTGGGCCGCCCTGCCGGTGGCTACCCCGGCTCCGGTCCGGGACCTTTTGCGCCGGTGCCTCGATCGCAATCCCAAGAACCGCCTCCATGACATTGGTGACGCCCGCTATGTGCTGGATGAGGTTCTGCGCGGCGCGAGTTCTGGCCAGAACGGCCCCGTCCTGGCGCCGCCTCCCAAAGACCGAAGGCGCCTGTTGGCCCTTGGCGCGCTCTTCGCCGCGGGCCTGGTCGTCGGTGTCGGGATCGGCCAAAGGTCCACCAACGGCCCCGACGCAGCCGCAGCCGGATTTCGGGGCCAGTTCGACATCACGCCTCCCGAGAACACGCGTTTCGTCAGCGGTCTCGCGATCTCTAGCGACGGCCAGAACATCGCCTTCGTGGCCCGGGGGGAGGACGGACGCACCCGTCTGTTCGTGCGGCCAACCCGTGAATCCGTGGCCAGAGAGCTACCCGGAACCGTGGATGCGCGCTATCCCTTCTGGGCGCCGGATGGCCGAAGACTGGGTTTTTTCGCACAGAGTCGTCTCCGCGTCACGGATCTTCTCGGCGGTCTTCCTCGCGTGGTTGCGGAAACGGGGTCTACCGAAGACGTCCGAGGCGCCGCCTGGGGAGCGGACGACAGGATTGTCTTCGCGCCATCCTTCACAGGCGCACTGCTCTCGATCGATGCCTCAGGGGGTGTGGTCTCACCAGTGACCGAAATCAAGGAGGGAGAGGAGGCAACCCACCGGTTCCCGAACTTCCTTCGAGACGGCAGACGCTTCGTCTTCTATGGCGCGCCCGGAACGGGTGTCGAACCCGGCACCCTCTACCTCGGCCGAGTCGGTGGCCCTCTCAGCCCGAAGCGGCTGGGAACCGCCACCTCGGCGGCGATCTACGTGGATCCTGGGTATCTGCTCTATGTGCAGGGCGACTCACTCGTAGCGCACCGCTTCGATCAGGATCGTGAAGAATTCGTGGGTGAGCCTATGCCCCTCGGCATCACTCTTCCTGGCAGCATCTCCGTCTCGGGCCAGAGGTCGCTCGCCGCCTCTCAGACGGGCCTGCTGCTCTTCCGCGCGGACAAGCGCAGCGCCACGCGCCTTGTCTGGACCGACCGGGACGGCCGTGAACTTCAGTCCCTGACCAGCGAGGTGGACACCTGGCACTACGCCCCCACTCTGTCTCCCGACGGGAACATCCTCGCGGTGACCCACTACGAGCCGGGCTCAACGAGCCGCGGCCTTTGGATCTACAACCTCGCGCGGAACCTGAGGTCGCGCCTCCCCGCGGACCAAAAGAACGACGATACGGTGATCGTGTGGTCGCCCGACGGGGCCGAGATCGCGTATACCTCGTTCAGCGGAACCGTGGGCAAGATCTACCGGCTCAACGTGGTGGCCGGCAGACAGCCAAACCTGGTCCTGCAGGCTGCGGCCTTCGTCAGTCCGGCGGCCTGGCTCCGCGACGGTCGTCTCATTTACACCGCGAACGACGAGTCGGGCCGAGGGCAGTTGTTCATCCGACCCCTCGCCGGGAATGGAGCGGGGGCAAGGCTTGGAGGCGAGCAGGTAGGCGTCTTCGGGCTGGACGTTTCTCCTGATGGGCGGTGGATGGCGTATCAGGCCGATCCGACGCGCCGGATGGAGATCTATCTCCGGCGGCTCGACGACACGACCGGCGGCTCGATCATCCGGGTTTCCACCGAAGGGGGCACGACGCCGCGCTGGAGGCGCGACGGGAAAGAACTGTTCTATCTTGCCGATTCCGGGAAGCTCATGGCCGTGCCCATGAAATCGCTCGATCCGCCGCAACCCGGAACGCCCGTGCCCATGTTCGAGGCCCAGCTTGAGCCAGGCACCGACCGGCAGTACGACGTGTCGAGCGACGGCCGCCGCCTGCTCCTCAATCGATCGCTCGCGATCGGGCAGGTTCCCATCAGCGTCCTGATCCACTGGCAGGACCGTCTGACCCAGGCTCGGCCGGAACGTTGATGTGTTTCCTTCTGATGGTCGCGGGCTCCGCAAACGCGCAGGAGGGCGCCCTCGATCGCACGGTTGGGGGTGTTGTCCTGGCCGCACTGGTGATGGGCGCACTCGGGTACGTGGGTGCGCGCATGTGGAACGCGTCATTGCGCCGCGAGGTCGCCGCCCGCACCAGTCAGCTTGCGGCGAGCGCTCTTGAGAAGGAGCGGCTCGCCGCGTCTCTTGTGGAGCGAGAGAGGCGTCTGCGCGCCAGCGAGGAACGCTACGAAATCGCGGCCGAAGCGACACTCGACGCCATCTGGGACTGGAGCGTCGAGCGCCAGAACGCGATCTGGACTCCCGCGGTTACCCGGGTGTTCGGTCATCCGCTGCCGTCTCCCCAAATGGGAGGCGGATGGTGGGAAGAAAAAATCCATCCGGAGGACCGCGCCGCCATCCTTGCCGCCTTCCATGATCTGTTCGAGAGCCGGCACAACCGGCTGGAGGTGAGCTATAGATTCGCGCGAGCGGACGGCTCCTACGCGCATGTGACCGATCGCGCCATCGTGTTGCGGGACCCAGGCGGGAAGCCTCTTCGCATGATCGGCGCCATCACGGACGTGAGCGGCCGCAAGGAAGCCGAGGCGGAGCGGGAAAGGCTCATCGCCAACCTCGAAGCGCAAAACGCCGAGCTGGAGCGCTTCACCTACACGGTTTCGCACGACCTCAAGAGCCCTCTCGTCACGATCGGTTCCTACCTCGGGCTTCTGGAAAAGACGGTCGCCTCGGGCGACATGGCGCAGTTCAAGACCGACCTCGCCAGGATCCAGCGCGCGGCGCATCGCATGCGCCGCCTGCTCGACGAACTCCTCGACTTGTCCCGCGTCGGCCGCGTCGCGAACCCCGTGGAAACGGTGCCGCTCTTAGAACTGGCCCGTGAAGGCGCGGATCTGGTGCGCGGCCGCCTTTCCGAGCGAGACATCGAGATTCGAATCTCGGAGGACCTGCCCACGGTGCGGGGGGACCGTGTGCGCCTCCTCGAGGTGATGTTGAATCTCATCGACAACGCGGCCAAATTCTCGATGGGCCGCGAGAGGCCGCGCATCGAGGTAGGCGTTTCCCCGGAGGGCAAGGCACCCTCGTTCTTCGTGCGGGACAACGGCGCGGGCATCGATCCCCAGCATCACGAGAAGGTATTCGGTCTCTTCGACAAGCTCGATCCTGGCAGCGAGGGAACAGGGATCGGCCTTGCCCTCGTCCGGCGGATCGTCCAGGCGCACGGCGGCCGAGTGTGGATAGAGTCTCCGGGACGGGGCGAGGGAACAACCGTGCACGTCGCTCCTTCCGCCTGAGCCTTGGGCGGTTCTTATCGCCCTTCGATCCAGCGAAGCGTTCTATCCAGAAGCACGAGAGCGAGACGGTTCCCGTCCGGGCTCCAGGCAAGGTTGTAGGGCGTCTCGGCGAAGGGAATCGTCAGCAGCAAGGACCCGCGGACCGGATCCCATAGCCTCGCCGTGTGATCGGATGCCACACTCGCCAGGCGCTGACCATCGGGCGAGAACGCCAGGTTGTGCACCGCTTCATCGTGACCAAGGAGCTGATGCGCCCGTTCGCCCGTCTTCACGTTCCATGTCGTGATCGTTCGATCACTCGAACCCACGGCCAACGTTGCGCCCTTGGGATCGAAGGCCAGCATCAGCGAGCCGCGGGGTTGAGCAATCCGCGTGCGGACGGTTCCAGCCTTCCAGTCCCACAAGCGGATCTGTCCGTCGGCGGTCGCCACCGCGAGCAGCGCGCCATCAGGACTCCACGCGAGATCAGAGATGTTCCCCGTCCCGTCGACGAGTGAGGCCTCCTCGCCACCATCCGACACGCGCCAGACCTTAGCCACGCCATCCTGCGCTTCGCCCGCCACAAAAGCGGAACCCGGGTGGAAGACCACCGACTCGCCGCCCTTCATGCCGAGCAACTCGCTTCGTTTCTCGCGGCTCCCCGCGTCCCACAGCATCACCTTGCCGTCGTTGCCGGTGGTGGCGAAATGCTTACCGTCGCGGCTCCAGTCGATGCGGATGCCCGATTGCCCATGGCCGACGAAGCTCGTGAGTTCGCGATTCGTGCGGGTGTCGAAGGTCTTGATCAGCCCCTTCCAGCCGGTGGTCGCTACTCGGGATCCGTCCGCAGAGAAAGCAATGCCGTACATGGCCTCGGTGGTGGAGAACACGCTCGAGGTGTCGGGATTCCAGACCCTGAGCGTGCCATCGAGCGAACCGGTGATCAATGACCCGTCGCGATGCCGGGCCACGGCGGTGATTCCACTTTCGTGGCCGTGGCGGATTCCGGTCTGAACTCCGGTACGCGCGTTCCACAAGCGCAACGTCCCGTCCTGCGACACCGCGGCCAGTCGCGTGTCATCGAGGAAGACGGCGTCGTTGATCCACTGGGTCTGGCCTTCCGCCTGGCCAACGAGCGTCCGGGTCAATGCGCCGGTGGCCACCTCCCAGATCCGCACGGTTCCGTCCTTGGCCGTGATCGCGACCAACGCGCCGTCGGTGGAGACAGCGATGCCCTGCACCGCTTTATATGGTTCCTTTTCGGCGGGCTGGAGTTTCCGTTCCACCGTCCAGTCCCGGGCGCGCCAAACCGTGACGTCGTCGTCCCAGGTGCCTGCGAAGAGTCGCGACCCGTCCGGGGACCAGGCGACCGCGACGATCGGCTTCACGCCGTGCTCCATCGAGTGGACGAGGCGGCCGCTTGTCGGTTCCCAGAGCTTGATGACACCAAAGACGCCACGCTCGGCCGAGCGGTCCCACGACGTGGTCGCAAGAAGCCGGCCATCGGGACTGAAAGCCACCGCGGTGATGCCGCGGCCGGTGGGGGAAAGTCGGTGAACCTCCGCGCCTTTGTCGGCACTCCACACCCGCACTGTCCCATCGCTCGATCCGGAAGCGAGCGTCCCGCCATCGGGCGAAAAGGCCACGCCCCAGGCTGCCGCGGTGTGACCGACCATCGAGCGGAGCGGTTTGAGACCCTGGCTGTCCCACAACTTGACCGACCCGTCGCGGCCGGTGGAGGCGACGTACGAGCCATCGGGACTCACCGCGACATCGTTGACGGCAACCGCGGCGTCAACCTGAGCTGTGCTCTCGTCGGCGCGACGGTTCAGATACCGCCACTCAAAACCCCGCAACGCCTTTGGGGATTCGGCCAGCCATCGCCGGGCCGCCTTGGTGTCGTGAAGTCGCAGGGTGGCATCGGCCGCCGCGATGCTGGCGGCGTACAACTTCTGGTCGTCCGCGCGCGCCACCACCGGGGAAACGTATGCAATCCCCAGAAACGTCAGAGCCAGAGCCGATGGCAATCCCGCTTGCCCGGCTCGCTGGCTCAAGTCGATGCGAAACCGGGCGCTCATTGGGCCTACTTCAGACCGTCGAAAGCGGCAGTGGCGTTGGCCTTGAAGCGTTCCTTGTAGCCGGAGTAGTCCTTGTAGGCGGGCAGATCGACCTCGGCCAGGAACTGTTCCTTGGTCCGACCCGCGGCCTTCGCCGCCTTCGCGGCCGCGATGAGGTCGGCGATGTATTGCCGAGCGGCCTTGAGTCCTGCGATGTCGGTCACCTCGCCGTGGCCCGGGATGACGATGGCATCGGCGGGGACATAGGCAATCGCCTGGGCGAGGGCGTCGAGGTATCCCGCAGCCGAGCCGCCCGACCCCGTGTCGATGTACGGGATCCACTTGTTGAAGAGCAGGTCGCCCATGTGCAGGACGTTCGCCTTCTCGAAGTACACGAAGCTGTCGCCATCGGTGTGGGCGGGCGGGGTGTGGACCACGTGCAGTGTCTCGCCACCGATGTGGAGCTTCACTCCCACTTCGAACGTGAGGATGGGCGCGGCGATCTCCTCGATCTTCACCGCCTTCGCCGCGGCCAGAGCCTCCTCGAGCTGCTTCACCCGCTCGGCCTGCCCCGCGGCCTTCGCGGCCTCGATGCGGCCGGGCAGATCGCGCTTCAGATCCTCGGGCGACTTGAGCATGCGCCGACGCACGTTCTCGTGGGCCACAATGACGGAGACAGGCTTGAAGGCGTCGTTGCCGCCGGTGTGATCGCCGTGATGGTGAGTGTTGACCAGGAATTTCACCGGCTTGTCGGTGACTTTGGCCACCTGGCGCAGGATGCCGGGTGCGATGTCCTTGTACTGGGAATCGACCACGATCGCGTACTCGGGCCCGACCACGAAGCCCACATTCCCGCCGCGGCCGGCCAAGGCATAGACCCCGCCACGCAGGGGCGTGGTCTTGAAGATCGCGTCCTCGGGGCGGTCGTGATGCGCCGCCTGCCCCGCGGCCTGCACGGGGTCGTGGGCAACCCCGGGCCGGGCGGTGAGGGCAAGGACAGCGAGGGCAAGGAAATGGCTACTCTTCATGCGGTGTCTCCTGACAATTGGTTGAGCGACGTTACGCGATTCCGGTTTCAGGGGGCGAGCGGGCCAGGACGCCCACCGCGAATCCGAACACCAGATAGTGACCGGTGAACGCGAGGACGTAGTCGGCCAGGCCGTGCGTGGTCATGGCCACGAAAATGGCGAAGGCGATGAGCGCCTCGTCCGCGCGCCCTGCTCTCCCTAAGCCCGCGAGGAGAGCGAAACCCAGCACGGCGGTGAACGCGGAGAGACCGAATGTCCCGAGGGTGGCCGCGAACTCGAGGAACATGTTGTTGGCGAACACCCGGGTATCGAACGCCGCCTTCTCCGCGAGTGTCCCGTGCATCCAGCGGAAGTTGTCCGGACCGGCGCCAAAGAAGGGATACGTGGCCCACATCCGCGCCGCGATCCCCCACAACTCGAGACGGGACGGTCGCCACGCGATGTTCTCAGCGATCGCGGCAAGGGCTTCGGCCTCGCGGGGTTCCGCGGCGCCGGCACTCCCGGTTGTCTGCCCCACGATCAACCGCGCCACACCCGGCTTCGCCCCTTGCCCCGAGAACCAGGTGGTGTGTTCGTGGACGAGATCCCACATCAACAGATACTCACCAGCCCGCGCAGGTGCGAGCAACGTGGCCTCGAGGGTCACCGATTCGCCCGGACGTACATCACGGGGCAGAAGCGTGCGTGGGCCATCGACCAGCGGCCGCTCCGCGTCCTCATACAGGTGATAGGAGAGGTGGATCGCCTCTTCCTTGCCCCAGGGTCTCCGGCCGACGTTCGTGATCTTCACGCGAACCGGCACACGAGCCCCCGGGTCCAGCGCGAGTTGTCGGGGCGTTTCGTAGGTGGCGCGGTAGAAGTCGCTCGCGCTCTCACCGCCGAAACGGATCCGCGAGATCTCATCGCTGGCCACGAACAAACCGAGAACCACCAGATACAACGCCGCCGGCAAGAGCGGTCGTCGAACACCCTCGCGCAATCGTTCGAAGGCGGCGAGCGCGACCAGCCCAGCGAGCCCCGCGGCCCAGGCCCCGCGCGAGTAGGTGAAGGCAAGACCTCCGGCCATCAGGACGACAAGCGCGGATCGCAGTTTGGGCCGAGACCGAACGAGGACTACGCCGGCGAGAAGGGCATAGACCATCATCCCCGCGCCCAGATTGGGGTACTCAGAACCTCCCGTGGCCCGACGCAAACCCGCGACATTGAACGGCGTCTCGCGGAACACTCCCAGGAACACGTCCAGAGCGCGAACCCCCAGACCTTCGGCGAGAGCCAGGGCCGCCGCCGTCGATCCGGAAATCGCAAGCGCGCGGAAGCCCCACATCGTCTCCTTCACCTCTAGCCGGGAGACGAGTAAAGCGAACACGGCCATGGCGCTAAGGCGCAGCGCGAACTTCAGCGAACGGCCGGGATCCACTGCGGCGAGACCGGCGGAGACGAGGCTCACGCACACGAAGAGCGCAAGAGCGAGGAGCACGGGCGAAAGTCGAAAAGATCCACCCCGGCGGACCCACACGAACGCCAGGGCGGCGAAACACACGACCGCGACCACTTCCACAAGGGAGACGCGGAAGGCGCCCAAAGGAACAGTGAAGCGCGGCTCGAAGGGCGCGACCAGGAGCAGGGCGAAAAGGCAGGCCCTCGCGATCATGATCCCGCGGGCTGGGGCAGGGTGGCCACCCAGTCGAGGTACGGCCCGAGCTTGAACTTCTTCGCGGTGTTGGCGGATGACATGTAGCGGATCTGTCCGAGCACCTTGCGCTGCGGAGCCCACGGCCGGTCGAACAGGCCGAAGCACCACAAGATGCCGGTGTAAGAGTTCGGGTCCCGGCCGTCGAGCGCGTATTTGTTGTTGAGATGAACCAGAGTCTGGTACGCCTCCTCCGGAGTGCGCGACCACTCGATCACCTTCTTGCCCCAAAGCATGCGCAGATAGTTGTGGATGGTTCCCGTGGCCACCAGTTCGCGCTGCGCGGCGTTCCACAGCGGATCATGAGTGGAAGCGCTCTCCCACGCGGCGAGGTCGTACGTGAACTCGCGTTTGTCGGTCGAATGCATGTGCAGTGTGGCCCAGGCCCACGCGGGCAACGCGGTTTGCAGCGTGCGCGTGTCCTCACGCCGATGGACGTGCCACACGTAACCCACGTCACGCCAGGTCAGGGCTTCGTCGAGAAACGAATTGGCGTTCTTGTCGTCGCCGAAAAATCCCTCGCGTTTCCCCGCAACTTCCAGGTGCAGGCGGGACCGCGCGTATCCGCCCGTGGCCTGGAACACCGCGTCCACGATCTCTTCGATGCCGATGTGGCCGAAGTGCAGGTAGGGGGAAAGCCCGGAGCCGTGGAGGTATGAGGGCGGCATGGGATCGGACCGGTCCTCCGCATAAATCGGCAGCCCCTTCTCGATGAACCGCTTCAGTTGCGCGCGCGCGGCCGCGGTGCCCCCCGGCCGCTCGGCCACTGGAAGCACACGCGTGTCGATCGGCAGGCTCGCGATCAGACCGGCCAGATCATCGAACTTCGCGAGGGCGAAACCGGGCTGGAGCGAGGAACCATCGGCTCGAGGCGGCTTGGGCTTGACCGCAGCGCGGTGGTCGAAAGCCTCGGCGAACGCCTTGTGAATCCTCGGGCGCAGATGCGCCGCAGCATAGGGGGCTGCCCCCAGCAGGCGCAGAGGAACCACGCCGTTTGAATCGACGGCGATCACCGCGCGTTCGGTGTTGCCCGCAACCGCCGCGTTCTGGCCGGGCACGATGAAGCAGGGGAAATCGTCGGTCACCACCAAGGCGGCGCGGGCCACGATGCGGTGAAGCAGGCCCTTCGCCTTCTCCTTCGGCGTTTCCACGAAAGGCCAGTAGGTGAACCCCAACTTCTTCGCGGTAGCGGCGTTCTCGCGCATCCCTTCGAGGATGAAGCGGTGCAGCCGCGCGCTGGCCCACGGGTAGTCCATGCGCAGGCCTTCGTAGACGATGAGTGGTTTCTTGAGCTCGTTCGCGCACTTGATGGCGTAGTCGAGCGAGTGGTTGCACGAGAACCGGCGTTGCATCTGCATCCAGTAAAGGACGAAGTCGCCGGACTTGTCGGTGGGCCGATCGTTCAGCCGGACCAGCCGGGATTGGTTCATGGTCATGGCGCGCTGCCGAGCGGCGAGCATAGTCGGACGCGCCGTTCGCGGACCGGTAGAATGCGCGTGCAGACTCCACGAAAGAAGAAGCCATGAGCCCCAAGCGGTCCCGGACCAAGAAGCCCTTCCGTCTCGCCATACTGACGGGAGGTGGCGATTGTCCCGGACTGAACGCGGTGATCCGCGCCGCGGCCCGCTCGGCTTTCGCCCTCGGGTGGGAGGTCTACGGTATCGAGGACGGATTCGAAGGCCTGCTGACCCGGCGCGCCAAAGAGCTTCACCCGCGCGACGTGCGGGGCATCCTCCACCTCGGCGGAACCATTCTCGGCACCTCGAACCGGGTCAGCCCGTTCCGGGTGGAGCGTCGCGCGACCGGGGCCAAGGCGCAAGATGCCGACCGGTCGGCTGAGGTGGTGAAGAACTTCAAAGCGATGGGCCTGAACGCGCTCATTGCCATCGGCGGCGACGGGACGTTGAGCATCGCCTTGCGCCTGGCGGCCAAGGGCATCCCTGTAGTGGGTGTGCCCAAGACCATCGACAACGACATCGAACAGACCTCGGTCACTTTCGGCTTCGACACCGCGGTGTCCACCGCCACTGACGCCATCGACAAGCTGCATCCCACCACCGAGGCCCACGGCCGGGTCATGGTGGTCGAATTGATGGGCCGCAACGCCGGCTTCATCGCCTTGAACTCCGGAGTGGCGGGCGGCGCCGACGTCATCCTGATCCCCGAGGTGCCGTTCGATCTGGACAAGGTGTGCGACAAGATTCGTGAGCGGGAGAAGGGACGCCGCGGCGGATACTTTTCCATCGTGGTGGTGGCGGAGGGTGCTCGAGCCAAGGGCGGCACCGTGCACCTTCGCGCCAACGATGCGGGTGAGAACCCGCGGCTCGGCGGCATCGGCCAGTGGGTGGCCGAAGAGATCGGCCGGCGCACGGGCAAGGAAACACGCAGCCTGGTGCTCGGCCATCTCCAGCGCGGCGGACCGCCCACCACCTTCGACCGCCTGCTCGGCACCCGCTTCGGCGCGGCCGCGGTGCGCGCGGTGGCGGACGGCGATTTCGAAACCATGGTGGCGCTCAAGCCCCCCACCATCGTGCGCGTTCCTCTGAAGGTGGCGGTAGGCGGCGGCAAGACCAAGCGTGTGCCTCTCGACTCGGACGTGATGATGTCGGCGCGCGGCCTGGGCATCTCCTTCGGCGACTGAACGCGCGGTCACAAACCCCGCGTGCGTCAGATGAACTTCTTGCCCGCGACCCAAAGCTCCATCAGCGGACGTTTGGGACGCCTGCAGATCATGACGGGGTGCTCACGCTCGTAGGGCATGGCGAGCGGGTGCGTGATCGGCGCGACCTCCTCGACGTCTTCAAAGCTCTCAAGGAGATCCTGTCGGGAAGCGCCTACGATGATGGCGGTCGTGGCGGTGGGATTGCCCGGGCCCCAAAGGTAGAAGTTGTTGTGCTGGCTGACCGCGCGCGGAAGGCCAAGGGCCCGCCCGTAGTAGTTGATGGCGCCCGCTTCCCCGTAGTTGCTGGTAGCGATGATCGTGCGCGACCGCTCATCCAAAGACAATGAGTTCCACGCACGCGCGGTGATCTGCGTGAGTTCCTCCCAGCCGAACCGGTCGGCGATGTGTTGAGGGAGCACACCGAGAGCGCTCGTCTCCGCCGCCTTGGGCACGACACCGATGGCTTGAAGGTACGAGCCCACCTGGTCGGCCTTAAGGAGCGGCACCACCACCGGAAGAGGTACGGCGGCCGAGAGCAGGAGCACCACCAACACAACCGGTCGAAGCCAGGCAACTCGCGGTGCGCTCAACCAGCCTTCCGCCACCACGCCTCCGGCAGCCAGCAGCGCCAGCATGGCGGGAGCGAGATAGTAGGCCTTGCCGTTCATGAACACGAGGAAGGCGACGCAGAACATGATGCCGAGGGCGCGACCGGCGCCCGCTCGGCGCCAAGCGAGCAGCCACACGAGACCCGGGATCCAGAACAGCGCGTTCAGCGGTCCGAGATCGAGGATCTGCGCAGTGAAGAAACGCCACGGCCCGAGCGAGACATTCTTGTAGCGAGAGGCGTTATTCACGAACTCGACCGTGGGCCAGTCGTTCTGGATCTGCCAAACGACGTGCGGAGCGAACAGCCCCAGGGCGATCAGGGCCGCGATCCACGGTCCCCGCGTCTTCAGATGTTCGCGGAGCGGCGTCACCACCAGAACCACGGCAAGTCCGGCCCCCAGGGCCAGCACGCTGATCTTGTTGAGCAGGCCGAGGCCGAGGACCACGCCAAGCGCGATCCACGTGCGCGTTGCAGCGGCGGGCTCGAGTCGGCTCAACCTCAGCACGAGGTGGAACGCCCCGAGCCAGAACAGGAAATCGAGAGCATTCATCGAATAGAAACCGGTGATGCCGAAAAGCGATGGCGCGGCCAGCACGGACACCGCCGCCATGGTCCGGGCGTATGCACCACCCCCAAGAGCGCCCGCGAGCGCGCTGGTGAGAAGGACGATGGCGCCACCGGCGAGCGACGGCAGGACTCGCAGCGAGTGAATCGAATCCCCGAACACCGATCGCCACGCCGCGAGGATGACAATCGACAGCGGCGGATGATCGACATAGCCCATGGCCAGGTGGTCTGCGCACGCGAGGTAGTAAAACTCGTCCCGGAACACCGGATATCGGGGGCCGAAGAGCATCTGCAGGCCGAAGAAGGTGAAAGCGGCTACGAGAACGCCCCACGGCGTACGCGACATCAACCGTCCGATAGTCATCGAAAAAGAGTCCTCTTCCCTGGTCACGAAATCCCACGCGAGTTGCGGCGACGCCCGGCCCTGCGCCCGGCCAGGAGGCTGGTCTCGCCGCGGTGGCAGAAAACGCAGAGCGTACGGTAGTTTTCGAGGCCGCAGCCGCCTCCACCTTCCACCACGGGAACGATGTGATCCGCGTCCCACAAGGATCGTGTCTCCTCCGAAACGCCCCAGGCGTCGAGGATGAGGAAGGCGGCGGCTCTGGCGGTGGCGGTGCGTTCGTGATTCTCGCTGTACGAGACCCGGAAGTCCCACCGATCCACCTGCCGGATTCGTTCCAGAACTCTCGTGGCCGTGCCCGCGTCCGCCCCGCAGATCGCGCAGATCCCGAGGTCGCGCTGATAAACGAGCGCCTTCGCCTTGATCAGCCCGCAACGAAGGGCCACATCCTCGAAACACTCCCGAGAGCACCACACGGATTCATCGAAGTCATCAATGATGCGGGGGTCGATCGCGCTGCCGCACAGGCACGATTGTTCAAGTCGCGTCCGACGCAGTAGATCCCAGTCGTGAAAACGGGCGAAGTGCTTCTCGGGCCAGGTCAACATCGATCCGGCAATCTAAATCACGGGATCTTGAAGACCGCCTCGATCGGGAAGTGATCGCTGCCGGTTCGCACCAGCCCCACCCGGCCCGGGCCGGACTTGAGACCAGGGCTCGAGAAGAAGTAGTCGAAGGTGTGTTTCCCCGTAGCGTCTTCCGGCGACTTCGTGAACGTCCCGAGAATGCCTTCAACCGGCTCCAGAGATGCGCCGAACATCGCAGCCGCCAGCCTGCCGGCGAGGCCGCTGTTCCAGGTGTTGAAATCGCCGCCGATGACGAGCGCCTTTGCCCGGGGCAGTGACGCGGGACTGGGCGACCCCTCGCAGGCATCGCTCGTGACACAGGCGAGAAGACTCCGCAGCTGGGTTGAATAGCCGCGGCCGAGCATCCCCGACTGCAGGTGCACGCTTACAACCTGGACCGGCACGCCCGCAATCTCGACTACCGCGACCATGGCCGCTTTGCGGGCGGCGTCGAAGTAGCTGTGGTCGGGGAGAAGGATCTTTCGGTGCGCCGTGATGGGCCAGCGGCTCAGAACCGCCACGCCGAAAAGATCCCGGCTCGTCGGATGGACGGTCGCGGGGTAATACACCCAGGCAAGGCCCAGGGTGGCCGCTACCTCGCGGGCGGCCCGGTCGTTGCTCTCCTGCAGGAGAAGGACGTCGGCGCCGGCCATGGCGTTCGCGCGCAGGGTGGGCACGATGTCCTCCGTCCGGTACGCGTAGTGGACATTGAAAGAGACCACCGAGAAACGACCCGGAGCCGCGCGGTTGGTGGCGCCAGGCCCTGGTGGCCCTTGGGCAGGCAGCGGTCCGGTGAAGACCGGCCCTAAGGGATCGAGGAAGTTGCTGGCCCGCCCGCGCGACAAGACCATGAACCATGCGAGAAGCGCGCCCACGAGCAGGACGATCACACCAGCGCTAAGAGTCTTCGAGTTCACGTGATGTCCCACTTCGAGGGTACTCCCTCGAAGTGTTCCGGGCGGGGACGATGAATAGGCTCAGTAAGATGTCCGCCACATACCGCGAAGAGGAGACCGCCTTGAAACGCAGCCCCCGGCCCGTCACGCCCACCCTCGCCATCAGTCTCGTCCTGCTCTTTGGAGCCTGCCGCACGGCGGCGCCGCCCGAGCCTCCTTCGGCCGAAGCCCTCGCCGCAACCCCCGCTGATGTGAAAACGCCACCGACACAGGCAAAGGTCGTGGCCGCGATGATCCGGGTGGCCGACTGGCAACTCGCGAATCCGTCCCGCCACAAGCTCTGGCAGTGGCACCAGGCGCCGTTCTGGGCAAGCCTCCACGCGCTCGCTCCACTCTCGCCCGCGCCCGCTAAGTATCTCGACGCCATCGCCGGCACCGGGGAAGCGAATGAGTGGAACCACGGGCCCGACCGTTTCCACGCCGACGATCAGGCCATCGCTCAGAGCTACTTCCTCCTCGCCGCCGAGCGGAGGGACCCGCGTATGACCGCAAAGGTGCTGGCTCTCTTCGACGAAATGAAGGGAATGCCTTTCAGCGAGGACCTCGTCTTCGATCAGAAGAAGACGTCGCGCGAATGGGTATGGTGCGACGCTCTGTTCATGGCGCCCCCGGCCATGGCCCTGGCCGCCCGCGCCACCGGCGACGCTGGGTACCTCGACTTGATGAACCGGCTGTGGTGGAAGACCACCGACTATCTCTACGACCAGGAAGAGCACCTCTACTACCGCGACAGCCGCTACTTCGACCAACGCGAGCCGAACGGGGCCAAGGTGTTCTGGAGCCGCGGCAACGGCTGGGTGCTCGCTGGTCTCGCGCGCGTTCTGATGTATGTCCCGCCGGACTATCCGGAGCGGCCCCGCTACGTCTCGCTCTTCAAGGACATGGCGAAGAAGGTCGCGGCGATTCAGCGGCCGAGCGGCTACTGGGGCGTGAGTCTCCTGAGCCCACAAACGCACGCGAGCCCCGAGACGAGCGGCACCGCGTTCTTCGTCTACGCTCTCTCGTGGGGCGTGAACGAGGGGCTTCTCGACCGCGCCGCCTATGAACCCGTGATCCTCCGCGGCTGGGCGGCCTTGAACCGAGCGGTTCGCGAAGACGGCATGCTGGGCTACGTCCAACCCGTGGGCGCGGCGCCCGGAGCCACGGGTCCCGATCAAACCGAGATCTACGGGGCGGGTGCTTTCATCCTCGCCGGCAGCGAACTGCATCGGCTCATCGCCCCGAGGTGACGAAACCTGGCCCCTGGACGCAGGGGCGCGAACGGCAAACTCGCCTGATCGCTAAGATCACGGCCCCGTGACGCGTTTCGCCCCTCCCGAGCCCGAACTTCTGAAACGCCTGCAGGCGGCGCTGCCCGCGGGGCGGATCCTCTCTCGGCCCATCGATCGCCTGGCCCGCGCTTCGGACGCTTCGATGTACCGGATCGTTCCCGAGGTGGTGGTGCGGCCGCGCGATGCCTCCGACGTGCGCAAGGTCTTCGAGATCGCGCGCGCCCTGCATCAGCCGGTCACCTGCCGGGCCGCGGGCACCTCGCTCTCCGGGCAGGCGGTGGGCCCGGGCATCCTGGTCGATCTCTCTCTCGACTGGGGGCGGTTCCGGATCGAGCATGATGGGGCCACGGTGTGGGCTCAGCCGGGAGTGATAGGCGGTCTGCTCAACCGCGCGCTCGCGCCCAGGAGCCGTCGCATCGGTCCCGATCCCGCGTCGATCGACTCGGCCATGATCGGCGGCATCGTGGCCAACAACGCCTCGGGCATGTGCTGCGGTGTGGCCCAGAACAGCTACCACACCATCCGCGGGGCCACCATCGTGCTCGCAGACGGCTCCACCATCGACACCCTCGGCGACGCGCCCGACGAGATCGACGAGCGACTGAAGAACCGGCACCCCCGCCTGCACGCGGGGCTGCTCGATCTGAGGGCGAAAGTGCGGGGCAACAAGCTCCTGGCGAAGCGTGTGCGCCACAAGTTCACTACGAAGAACACGATGGGCTACTCGCTGCAGGCTTTCCTCGACTTCGACCGGCCCGCGGAAATCCTCACCCACCTCATGGTCGGATCCGAGGGAACACTCGGCTTCCTGGCCGACGTCACCCTCGAAACCGTCGCCGATCCGAAGAAGCGCGCCACCGCGCTTGTGTACTTCAATACACTGCATGAGGCCGGGCTGGCCGTCACTCCTCTGGCCGAGGCAGGGGCGACCGCACTCGAGATCATGGACCGCGCTTCGCTGCTGTCGATGTCCGATGACCTGGTTCATCCCGTGGCCATCGGCGCCGACGCGGCGGCGCTGCTCATCGAGTTCCAGGAGGAAACCGACGCGGCGATCGCGGCCGGCGTCTTGCGGGCCACCCGCGTGCTGAAGCGACTCGACGTGTGTTCCGAGGTGGTCTTCTCGACCGACGCTCTTGGACGCGCGGCCAAGTGGAAGCTGCGCAAGGGTCTCTTCCCGCGCGCGGGCGCGCGACGTGGGCCCGGCCTCGCGGTGCTGAACGAGGACGTCGCGTTTCCACGAGAGCGCCTGGCTGACGCCATCACCGACCTGCACGCCCTGTTCCTTCGGTTCGGTGTGAAGGACGCGGTGGTCTTCGGACACGCGAAGGACGGCAACCTGCACTTCGTCGCTCCTCAGGATTTCCGGGGCGAGAAGAACGTCGCGAACTACGCGGCCTTCATGGATGCGCTGGCCGAACTGGTGGTGGGCAAGTACGACGGCACGCTCAAGGCCGAGCATGGAACGGGCCGGAACATGGCCCCTTATGTCGAACGTGAATGGGGCGGGCCGGCGTACGCGATCATGCGTGAGATCAAGACGCTTTTCGATCCCTACAACATCCTGAACCCCGGAGTGCTGCTGAGCGATGATCGGCACGAGCACATCGCCAACCTCAAGCCCTTCACCGAGATCACGGCCACGGCCGACCGCTGCATCGAGTGCGGCTTCTGCGAACCCGTTTGTCCCACCCGCGCCTCGGGCCTGACCCCGCGGCAGAGGATCATCCTGCTCCGGGAGATCAAGGAGATCGGGCTTCGCGGCGAGCCCATGCCCGACGGCCTCGCCGATAACTACGCCGAATTGGCGCGCGGGCACTGCGTGCGCGACTCGATGTGCGTCACCGCCTGCCCGGTGAAGATCGACACCGGTCTGCTGATGAAGGAACTCGATCGCGCGGAATCGTCATTCGTGAGCCGAAGGGTGGCAGCGGTCGCATCCACTCTTTTCGCCTCCACCAGCGCCATGGCCCGAGGGGCGCTCGCCGCGGCCTCGGGTCTGTCCTCCGGAAACGACGCCACCAAGGCGTTGCTCACCGGAGGATCCGCGGTGCTGCATACCTTCGCCCCCGGGATCTTCCCCGGAGTCGATACGAAGACGCCGCTTCCGAAACCAGCGCCCCCGATTCCCAGCCCGCGGAACGCAGAGAGCAACACGGCGGCGGCGCGCCCGCTCCGCGAGGTGGTGTATTTCCCGAGCTGCGTCTCGCGCATCTTCGGCGCCCTGCCCGGCGACGAGGACCTTTCCACGATGGAGGCGACGCTTCGCTCGCTCGAGGCCGCGGGTTATCGCGTGACCATCCCCGAGGAGATCGAGTCGCTGTGTTGCGGCCTGGCCTTCTCGAGCAAGTCGCAGCAGGAGGCGGCCGACGCTTCGATGCAGATGACCCGGAAGATCCTCGCTGAACTGACCCGCGGCGGCGAGATCCTGGTGGTCACCGACGCGTCGCCCTGCGCTCTCGCCTTCGCGCAACGGGCGGCCCCGGACATCAAGGTGCTCGACTTCGTGCAGTTCTGGGCGCGTGAGGTTTTGTCGCGCGGCGACGCTCCGCGCGGTGTCCTGCCCGGGAGGGCGATCCTCCACCCTACCTGCTCGCTCACTCACCTGGGTGCGGTCGAGGATCTGAAAGCTGTGGCGCACGCGCATGCCGGCGAGGCCATGGTGCCCCTGCGCGCGGCCTGCTGCGGATTCGCCGGGAATCAGGGCTTCGTCCGTCCGGAGATCACCGAAGGCGCCACTCGCGCCGAGGCTGAAGAAGTCCGCGGCCTCATCAGCGAGGGCGAAAGTGCGGGGGCGTACTCGACTTGCCGCACCTGCGAGATTGGAATGTCGAGGGCCACCGGGTCGAGCTACGCGTCAGCCGCTCATCTCGTCTATCGGGCTCTCGGCCTCGGGGAGGCCCGGAGCTAGATGCTCGATACCTTCGTCGAGTTCATCCTCGCGCAAGACCCGTTTCTGGTGATCGTGCTGCTGATGCTGCTGTCGGCGCTCGAGAACATCTTCCCCCCGGTGCCGGCCGACGTGGCCGCCGCACTCGGCGCCTTCTGGGCGGTGCGCACCGGGCATTCTCCCATCTGGGTCGGGTTCCTGTGTTTCGCGGCGAATCAGGCCTCGGCCATCGCCGTCTACTACTGGGTCCGAGCGCGCGGCGAGGCGGTGCTGCGTTCCGCGGTTTTCCGGTCGCTCATGTCCGAGGACGTCCAGCCCCTGATCGAGCGCAACATCGATCGGTTCGGAGGCCTCGGCGTGTTCGTGAGCCGATTCCTGCCCGGCTTGCGCGCCGCCGTGTTGCCCTTCGCGGCCATCCACGGCCTGACTCCCGCGCGCACCTTGTGGCCCGCCGCCGCGGCGTCGTTCGTCTGGTACGCCGCACTCACCGTCGCGGGTTCAGCCCTCGGCCTTGCGTACGACGAGGTCAAAGCCACGGTGGCCGCGGTCACTGGCGCGCTCGGCGTGGTGGGCCTCACTCTCGCCGCGATGGGCATCTTCTTGTTGTGGCGCGCGGGGAAGAGGGCGCGAGCCCGGAGACGCGCCGAGCGCACCGAACACGACGCCGGCGATTAATCCGCGTCGGACATGCTGGCCGTGGGGCCGCCGAGATTCATGGCCACAACGCCCAGGGCGCGCAGTGCAATCTCTGTCTGCTTCGGGGTCAGCGAGCGCAGTGCAGATGCAACCGCCGATTCGACGCTGGGCACAGGACGGTCAAGCAGCTCGTGGCCGGCCGGAGTGAGCCGCAAGAGCGAACGACGCCGGTCCGGCCCGTCGGCGCCGCGCACGATGAGAGCGCGGGAAGCGAGCCGCTTCACCACACCGCTCACCGTGCTGGGATGAAGGTGGAGCAGCCGGGCCAGCCGACCCGCAGGCAGGCCGGGGAAACGACTGATGAGCCGTAAGGCCAGACGCTGCGGTCCGGTGATGCCGATCTCCCTGGCCATCTTCTTGGAGCGCTTCTGCAGAGCATGATCCAGGGCCCAAAGCTCGCGCAGAAAGTCGAGCTCGGGACCGAGTGCGATCGGCGGATCCTGTGCTCTCATGGGGTTCCGGCCTTTCTGCCCTTGACGCCCGCGCCGCTCTTTTTTTCACGGAGGCTGATCAGCAGGGCGATGAGTGCATCGATCTCCGCCTGGGATTTGATGAAGTAGTCCGCCTCTGAGCTGAGCTTCTTGCCAACGCGGATCGAAAGCAGCCGGCCCGGCTGGTCGAGTGCGAACACGTCCTCATCGGTCACGTCGTCGCCGACGTAGATCGCGGTGTCGCACTTGAGCCGGGCGCGCTCGCGCTCGAGAGCCATACCCTTGTGCGGAGCGTCCGCGGGAACGATGTTCACCACCTCGATCCCTCCGATCACGCGAACCTGATCGAGGGTCGAGGCCAGCTCCTCGACCAGAGCCCGGACCTTCCTCTTGTTCCGGGAACGCCGGTAGTGGACGGCCAGGGAGTAGACCTTGTCCTCGAGCTCCACACCGACTTCGGAGCGAAGCGCTCGCTCGAAAATCGGATGCCATTCACGAACCCTGCGGTGGGTCTTCTTGGTCGCCCTCCACGGCTCGACGCCATGGTTGCCCACCACGCCGAGGAACCCGATACCCTCGACGCGCGCCTTCACGTCGGGCAGGGAGCGGCCCGAGATGACCACGCAGGGATAGAGCGCTGCCACCCGCTTGAGCAGGGTTCGCGTGCGAGGACGCATGGAGGCGTCGGCGGGGATGTCCACGATTGGGGCGAGGGTGCCATCGAAATCAAACGCCAGCAGCGTTCGCGACCAGGCGAAGGGCTCGATGATGCCCCGCTGTGTTGCGGCGAGAAGGTCCTTCAAACCTCACCTCCAGGGAAATGTGCGGAGAAACTTTCGGAGAGCCGGCCAGAGAGCCGGTCGCGGCGGCGAAGACGCGCGGCGTCACGCAGCATCCGGCCCGCCCAGCGATAGATGTTGAACTCGGCCACGAAGGCCCGCATCGAGCGGAGGCGCGCCCTCTGCTCGTCGGCGGGCATGTTCAAAGCGGCGAAAAGGGCCCGCGCCGACTCGTCGAGGTCGTAAGGGTTCACGATCAGGGCCTCGGTCAGTTCTCGGGCCGCTCCGGTGAACTGGCTCAGCACCAGCACGCCTCGCTCGTCTTCACGGGCGGCCACGAATTCCTTGGCCACCAGATTCATGCCGTCGTCGAGACTGCTCACGTAGCAGACATCCGCGGCGCGCAGGTACTTGAATACGGTGGGGGGTTCGTGGTGGGAACGTTTGAGGATTGTGGGCTGATAGGTGGAAGTCCCGAAGCGCCGGTTGATCCCGTCCGCGATGGCTCCGACGCTCTCGTTCAGGTCGCGGTATTTGCCGATGGCGGTGCGGCTGGGCGCCGCCAGCTGCACGAAGACGAAACGCCCGACCAGTTCGGGGCGCATCTCGAGCAGGCGCTCGACTGCGAGCAGCCTTTCCTCGATGCCCTTGGTGTAATCGAGGCGGTCGACGCCCGCGCCGAGCAGTGCGTTCTCGGGCAGGCCGAGTTCGGTAAACACGCTTCGGCGGCATTCCGCGGCCGAGGGAAGGCCGTCCAGCCAGCGCACCGGCCACTCGAGGGAGATCGGATAGGGACGAATGAGCGTGCTGCGGCCCTGCTGCACCACGGCATGGCGCTCGCGGTCGATGCGCGACTCGAGGTAACGATCGACGGAGTCCATGAAGTTGTTGCAGTGGGCCTGAGTGTGGAAGCCCAGCATGCTGGCCCCGAGCATGCCCTCGAGCAGTTCCTCGCGCCAGGGGCAGATGCCGAAGCGCTCGGAGTTCGGCCAGGGAATGTGCCAGAACCCGATGACGGTGGCCCGCGGCAGCTTCTGCCGGATCAAGCGGGGGGCCAGGGCGAGGTGGTAGTCCTGGATGAGGACGATGGGGTCCTCGATCTCCGCCTCGGCGACCACTGCGTCCGCGAACTTCTGGTTGACCTCGCAATAACGCTGCCAGTCTGAGGTGCGGAAAAGAGGGCGGGTGTGGGCCACGTGACAAAGCGGCCAGAGGCCCTCGTTGGAGAAGCCGTAGTAGTAACCCTTCTCCTCTTCCTCGGTGAGCCAGACTCGACGGATGGAGTAGATCTTCTCGTCGGGAGGAACGAGGACCCGGTCGTGGGAGTCGACCACGGCGCGGTCGGCGGCGCCGCTGCCATGGGCGATCCACACTCCGGAACAGGCGCGCATCACCGGCTCGAGCGCGGTGACGAGACCGCTGGCCGGATGCTGCACCTGGATGGTTCCGTCGGGCGCGTAGTCGTGGATGTACGGTTCGCGGTTCGAGACCACCATGATCTTCTCGCCATGCAGATGGCGGCGCAGTGTGCCCTTCAGGCGCTCGGCTGTCCACGCGCCGGTCTCGCCGTCGGCATCGCGCTCGGTCATGATGTCGTCGACCAGCTCGCGCACGTCACGCAGCAGCGGCCCGAACTCGCGGGCCTCCTCTTCGCCCCCGCCCTTGAGCATGCGACGGAGTTGCCGGGTCCAGCCGCGCCAGGAGAGTCGGACGGCCACGATGGTGATGAGGGCGGCGCACAGGGACAGCAGGAAGAAAGCGACCAGAAGAAGATTGCGGCTCTGGTGGTCGCGGCGGACCGCGAAGCCCATGTCGTGAACGAGAATGACAAAGCCCATGGCCCCGTCGTCGTCGGTGATGGCGAGGCCGCTGAAATGAACCTGGCCGCCCGGGATGGAGGTGACGTGGGTCCACTCAACCGGCGCGGCGGTGGAAGTCGGCCCTGCCGGAAACACGAAGGGAGCCACCTGAGCGCAACCGAAAGCGAGCGGGGTGGCTCCCGCGGAGGCGACCAGGCTTCCGTCGGGCGAGCAGGCCGAGACACCAAGGATGCGCTCGTCGCGGACCAGATTCAGCAGAACCGTCCGGAGAGTCGCGGGTTTGCCCGAGCGGAGACCCGCGGAAAGGCCGGAGGCCGCCCCGTTGACCGCCAACCGGGCGCGCAGGGTGAGGTCGCGCTCCACCCAGCCGCGGGTGGTCTCCTGCACCACCAGGAAGGCGCCCCAGGTGAGCAGGCCAAGGCCCGCCACCAGGATGATCAGGAATTTGATGGGCTGCCGCATCGGCCCCACCCTATTCCAGAATCAGTTGGAGCCCAAACGATTGCCCGCGGGCGGAGGTCAGCCCTTCGACTTGAGGCCGGCCGCCGCCGCCTGGATCCGGGCCTGGGTGGCGTCCGAGAACCAGCCATCGAGGAACTCGTCGAGCAGCGCCACTTCACGGTCGCGCATCGAGGCCACCGCGGGACCACGGAGATAACCCTTGGTCACTCCGAAGGCATACGCGTCTTTTTCCGCAAACTCGGCCAGGCGCTCGGCGATCACCGCGTCGAAGGTTTCGGGCTCGGCGATCTCATGGGCGAGACCGTGGCTCTTCGCCGCCTCGCCCTCGAAGTTGCGGCCGAGCAGAGCCACCGCGGTTTGCGCGAAGGCCGGAGCCGCGGTTTTCAGCAGCATCACCGCGGACCAGGGCAGGGGCACGCCGATCTTCACTTCATTCAGACCCATGGCGGCGCCGCGCTTCGCCACCCGCCAGTCGGCGGTGAGAGCGAGCAGACATCCGCCGGCCACCGCCGCGCCGTTCACCGCGGCCACCACCGGCTTCTTGAGAGCGAAGAGATCGGTCAGAAGAGCGGAGAAGTTCAGCATGAACGCGCCCATCTCGGACCGGGACACGCCGGCCAGGGCCACCAGGTCGAGACCGGGACAGAAGAGCTTGGGATGAGCCGAGGCGAGAAGGATCGCTCGCACCGACGGTTCACCACCCACGGTACGCAGCGCGGCCGACAGGTCGGAGACGAGCCCCTCACTCATGGCGTTGCCGCGGGGACCGGACAGACGGATCGTGCCGATGCCGTCCTTGATTTCAACCTTGACCGTGCTCATGGAGCCTGCTTTCGATACTTATACGAGGTCGGCGGACATCGCCATGACGTGGAAACCGCTGTCCACATGCAGCACTTCGCCGGTGACGCCGCGCGCCATGCTGGAAACGAGGAACAGACCGGCCTCCCCCACTTCCTCCTGGTCGGTGGCCCGGCGCAGCGGCGCATGCTGGCGGTAGTACTCGATCATCTTGCCAAGCCCACCCACACCGGCCGCGGCCAGGGTTTTGATGGGTCCGGCGGAGATGGCGTTCACGCGGATGCCCTTGGGCCCCAGATCGGCGGCGAGGTAACGCACCGACATCTCGAGCGCGGCCTTGGCCACACCCATCACGTTGTAGTGCGGGACCACGCGTTCGCCCCCGAGATACGACAGGGTGACGATCGACCCCGCACGTCCCTCCATCAGCGGCGCCGTCGCTCGGGCCACCGCGGTGAGCGAGTAGGAGGAGATGTCCTGAGCGATGCGGTAGCCCTCGCGCGAGGTGTTCAGGAATTCGCCGATCAGTTCCTCGCGCTGGGCGAAGGCTACCGAGTGGATGACGAAGTCGAGATGCCCGAAATCGGCCTTCACCGAGGCGGCGAGAGCCGTGATGTCTTCATCCTTGCTCACGTCGCACGGATAGAGCACAGGGTCCTTGAGGTCCTTCGAGAGGTCGTCGACGTTCTCTTTGAGCCGCTCGCCCTGGTAGGTCAGGGCGAGACGCGCGCCTTCGCGAGCGCAGGCTTTGGCGATGCCCCAGGCGATGGAGCGCTTGTTGGCGATGCCCAGGATGAGACCGTGTTTTCCTTCGAGAAGCATGTGGACCTTTCCTTGTGAAGAGGGGAAGCTTAGCCGCTCCATGCCGTCCTCGACCGTCTAGTGTCCAGAGACTAGTCGCGCCGCAAGGCCTCGATGGGATCAACCGAAGCGGCCCGCGCCGCCGGCACGTAGCCCGCAATCACGCCCACCAGCACCGACACAAAGACGCCCACCAGGGCGGCGCTCCACGGCGGACGCGCGTCGTAACGCGGCAGAACCAGGGTCACCAGAAGGCCGATGCCAAGGGCGACCAGAACCCCCAGCAGTCCGCCGATCAGCGACAGCACACCGGCCTCGACCAGGAACTGCCGGCGCACCGAGGCCTGGGTCGCGCCCAAGGCTCGCCTGATGCCGATCTCACGCGTGCGCTCGGTGACGCTGATGATCATCACATTGCCGATACCGATGGCGCCGATGAACAAGCTGATGCCGGCAAGCGCGATGGTGGCGGCAGCGATGGCGTTTCCCACCTGATTGAAGATGGCGATGATCTGATCGGGTGAGGTGACCTGGAAGTCGTTCGGTGAATCAGGAGCGAGTCCGCGCAGTCGGCGCAGGATGGCCTCGACGTCTTGCCGCGCCTCCGCCCGCTTCCCCTCCTTAGCCTGGCAATAGAGCAACACATTGCGGGCATCGGGAAACACCTGCTGCACCGCGCGGATGGGCATGGAGATCACGCTGTCCTGCCGGTTCTCTCCGAAAACACCTCCGGGGCGCGGAGCAAGAACACCGATCACGGTGAAGGCGGTGCCGGCCACTCTCACTTCCTTGCCGAGGGCGATAAGGCCCGGGAAAAGCGAGGCGCGGATGCTGGCCCCGAGGATGGCGACCCGCGCGCCTGCCTGCTCCTCGATGGGAGTGAATAGCCGTCCTTCGGCGAGGGGCGCTTCGATGACCTCGAACGTGGTGGTGGCCGCCCCTTCGGCGAAGGCGGTGTCGTTCTCGATGAGGCCGGCGCCCGCCACAAGGGGCTGGCCGTTGATGATGGCGGGAACGATCACCTGAACTCCCACGTCGCGGATGTTGGGCGAGAGGCGTTTGATGACGGGAGCGAAGGCGATCTCGAGCGGCTTTCGGTTCGCCTCGCGATCCGTGGGCGGGGAGTAAGGATCCTGCGAGAGATGGAAGGCGATCAGGTTGTCGCTGCCCAGTCCCTGGAAGAGAGCGGCCACCTGGGTGCGGGCGTTGGCGAGGACGGAGGTGATCACCACCACGGTGACGATGCCGATGACGATGCCGGCGATGGCGAGGAACGAGCGCACGCCGTTCGCGCGCACCGAATCGATGGCGAAACGGAAAGCCATCTGATCGGCGGCGAGGATGGCGAAGAATCGGTTTCTCGGAGCCATGGTCTCAGTCGGCGCGCAGCGAGGTGAGGACATCGGCCCGGGCCGCCCGCAGCGCGGGCAGGGCGCCCGAGAGAAGGCCGGCCATCGCGGCCATGACCAGACTGCGGATCAAAGTGGCGGGGGCCAGGGAAAGGGGCAGATCGAGGATGGTCGAGGCGATGGTGGCGAGCAGAGCCACGAAGGCGAGACCGAACAGAGCCCCCACCACACTCAGAATGAGCGACTCGGCCAACACCTCCGCGCCGATGTTCAAGCGGCGCGCGCCCAGAGCCCGGCGAATCCCGATCTCCTGCGTGCGTTGCGCCACCGAAACCAGCGTAGTGTTGGTGACCACCACGAAGGCGGCCAGAAGCGAGGCCAGCGCGATGGGGAGCGAGGCCGAGGAGAGCGATCCCGAGAGGGTGGCCACGAAACTGCGGGCGGCGGCGGGGGCCACAATGTCGAAGTTGTCCTCCTGCCCGGGATACAGATTCCGTCGCGCGCGCAGGGTAGCCCGCGCCCGATCCTCGGCGTGGATGGTCGCCCCCTCCTCTTTCGACTTCGCGAACAGCTGCAGGCTCGCGGCCGGACCCAGCGCGCGCTCGAACGCGCCGAGGGGAATCCACACCGAGCGGTCCTGGCTTTGACCGCCCAGTTGTCCAAGCGCTTCCTGAACCCCGATCACCCGGAAGGCCCGGCCCGCGATACGCACGCTGGCCCCCAAAGCGCGGCCGCTTGGAAAACAGACGCGGAAGATCTCGTCGCCGATGACCGCCACCGATTCTCCGCTTTTCGATTCGTCCCCGCTGAAGAACCGGCCCTGGGCGAGGGCCATCTCCTGGATCCTGGTGATGGCCTCGGTGGTTCCGATGATGGGCACCGATTCGATCTTGCCTTCGACGGAGGTGATGTCGACGATGCGCTGCGCGAAAGGGGCGTAGACCACCAGGTCGCCGCCGTGGGCATCGAGGAAGCGAGCATCGGCCCGGGTAATGGCCACGTTGCGCTCGAGCTTCTTCGCCAGTTCGCGGCGCCCCAGACGCGCGCGCTGGCCCACCCGCGACACGCTGAACACATCGCTGCCGATGCTGCGCGCGGTGGCGCGGGCAGCGAAGGACTCGAGCACTTCGAGGCCGGTGGAGATGCCGGCGAGCGCTATCACCGCGGCGGCCATGGCCAGAGCCCCCAGAGCCGAGCGCAACCGATACTCGCGCACCACCGCGAACGCCTGTACGAAGGACTCGTGGAGCAGGAAACGGGTGGAAAGCATGTCGGACCGAAGCGGATTGGAACGCGAACTCTGTCATGCTACCAAAGCGGGCGGCGTTTGATAGTATTTTGTGTAGTATTTGAACATGTTACGGAAAGCGCTCGCCGTCCTCATCGTCCTGGGTCTTATCACCGCCGTCGTCATTTCAAGGCGGCCGCGGGGCGTGGAGGTCGACACCACCGTGGTCACCCGCCAGCAGGCCTTCCGCTCCTACGTCACCGCCTCGGGCGAGATCGTGGCCAAGCGCTACGCGGACATCGGGGCCTCGGTGATGGGCCGGGTGGTCAGCCTGAACGTGAAAGAGGGCGACCGCGTGCGCACCGGCCAGGTGCTGGCCCGCCTCGACCCCGTGCGCGCGAGTTCAGAAGTGGAAGCAGCGCAGTCGGCGGTTCGGGCCCTCGGCGATGACTTGAAGGCGGCGCAGGCTCGGCTGGTCGAGGCGCAGCTCACCGCTGACCGCAACGCCTCGCTGGTCGAGCAGGGCCTGTTGCCAAAGGCTCAAGGCGATACATCGAAGGCCGCCCTTGATGCCGCCCGGGCCCAAATCGATGGGATCAAGAGCCGCATCGAACAATCGAGCGCCCAGCTCCGCGGAGCGCGCGACACCTTGTCCAAAACTTCGGTGGTGGCCCCGATGGACGGCATCGTCACCCGCCTTCAGGTCCGCGAGGGCGAGATGGTGGTGATCGGCATCCAGAATCAGCCGGGCACCACGTTGATGCGCCTCGTCGGCGACACCGGCCTGAACGCCGAGTTGAAGGTGGCGGAAGCCGACGCGCTGCGCCTGCGCGTGGGCCAGAAGGCGCGCATCACACTCGACGCGCTGCAGGGCCGCGAATTCGCGGGGGTGGTTTCGGAAATCGGAGCCTCGTCGCTGCCCCCGGTCTCGCTGCAGGGCGCATCGGCGCGCGAGTTCCGCGTGGTGGTCTCGCTCGAAAACGGCGACGACACCCTGCGCCCCGGAATCTCATGCGACGCCGAGATCCTGGCCGCGGAGAAGAGCGGCGTCCTCACCGTGCCCCTGCAAGCCGTGATGACGAGGGACGGCGCGGAGCGAGAAGAGACGGGCGTCTACCTGATCCGCGACGGCAAAGCGGTATTCAACAAGGTGACGTTGGGCCTCATCTCGGGCCTGGATGTCGAAATCGAAGGCGCCGCAGAAGGCGCCCAGATCGCACTTGGGCCGCTGGCCACGCTGCGAGCCCTAAGAGAAGGCGACGAAGTAAGACCCAAGCCGTAGCGTCGTCGCCGACCGGTGGCTGAGTCGCGTCTGGAAGCGTTCAGTCGAGCGCGCAGCCTGGCCCTGGGCCAAGCCACCCGCGAGGTCGCTTCGACAGCTTCGCAGCACGGACCGCCCTTCGACCGCCATCCGAACGGCCTGTCGGCTCAGGGACCACCCTCAGCGACCGGTTCGCAACCGGTGGCTGAGTCGCGTCTGGGAGCGTTCAGTCGAAGCCACCCCGCGAGGTCGCTTGGCCCAAGCCACCCGAGGTCGCTTCGACCGGTTCGCAGCACGGACCCCCCTCAGCGACCGGTTACGGAACCGGTGGCTGAGTCGCATCTGGAAGCGTCTGGTCGAAGCCACCCCGCGGCTCAACGGCGGTCGCTTGGGCCAAGCCACCATGGACCCCATCCCACCACAATCGGCCCTATCCTCCACGCATGCCGAAAGACGACGCCGACTTCATCTGCTTCTACCGGCCGTCCCCTACGAGCTCCCTGCACCGCGAGGCCGACTGCGGCGACGCCGACGCGCAAGCGGAACTGGGCCGCCTCTACTTCGAAGGCCGCCCCAAGAGCGCCCTCGACACCAAGTACGAGACCGGCCTCGTCGTCGGGTCATACACCCCGGCGGTCGAGCAAGACCTGACCGCAGCAGTGAAGTGGCTCCGCAAGGCGGCGAACCAAGGCCACGCCGATGCGAAACGCCTCCTCGAAACCGTTCTGGCGAAGGCCAAGGGCGTTCACTGAGCGTTGTCCAGTTCGCCTCAGCCACACGAGGCGACTAGGCTGACCGCGTAGACACATGCGCCCGCGGCCATCTCGCCTTGTCGTGCGGATCGTCGCACTAATGATGTGCGGCTGTGGCAGTTCTCCGGCCGTCGGGCCTACGCCGACGCCCACGCCTTCGCCCACACCCAGCGGTCTCCCCGGCGTGGTCATCGGCGCACGCACCGGCGTCACGCAGATCACTTTCGCCGACGCAGCGCCCTTGCCCGGCGCCACGATTCCCGGATGCGGCGCCACCGCGGCAGGCTGCGCCGGACGAATCAAAGTCAGCCTCGATCTGCTCTCGCCCACCGGCGGCCCGGTCATCGGCGGCCTCTTCTTCCTTCACAGCAGCAGCATGCGCGCCTGCCTCATCGGCCGGATCGGAGCCTTGGAGCTTGCCCCGGGAACGAGACGAAGGATCGAGATAGTTCTGGACCAGGGCGACGAGTGCGGAACTCCGACGGACATCAGAACGGCGGCAGCCACGATTGAAGGGCCGAACGGAATCGCGGCGCGACAGGAATGGGGAGTGCTCTACACCCTCGCGCGCTGAGAGAGATTCAGGGCGTCATCCTCAGGTTCGCCGTCAGCCACCGCCGACACGCAGCGTGCGCCGTGCTCCCCGGATCGAGAAACTCCATGTGTCCGACCTCCGGCAACTCGAGCAACTCGACCGCATCACCCGCGGCCCTCGCGGCCAAAGCGTATCGGCGCGAAAGATCAATCGGCACCGCAGTATCACCGGTGCCGTGGAGGATGAGTTGGGGGACGCCGAGCGGCAACATCTCGAAAGGCGAAGCCTCGCGCAGACGGCTTGGCTGGAGATCGGGCCCGCCGCCGAGAAACTCCGACACGACGTCACCCCCGACCTGGCGGGCATAGGCCTCGGCGAGATCTGAAAGCGGCGCCATCGCCACCACGCCGCTGACGTTCACCCCCGCAGCGACGCGCCGGCGTCCCGCCGCCCACAACGCGAGGTGCCCTCCCGCCGAATGTCCCGCTATGGCAACGCGGCCGAGATCGATGTCGAAGCCGCGGGCGGGAAGCCTCTCGAGGTGATCGATGCCTGCGGCGACGTCGTCCACCGTGCCGGGCCATCCCCCGCCTGGCGCCCCAAGCCGCCGATACTCGAGATTCCACACCGCGAAACCGTGGGCCGCGAGGTCTTGCGCGACTGCATCCATCTGGTCGCGACCGTGCGGCATCCGCCAGAAGCCTCCGTGGAGCAGACACACCACGGGCGCCTTCGTAGCAGATGGAAGGTAGAGGTCGGCCTGCTGATCAGCGGACGGGCCGTACTGAAGTGTGAGCATTGTCGGCGGCCGGACTTTACGCCGCCTGTCCCGGCCCCCAGGCGGACCCCATCCCACCACGATGCCCCCTATCCCCCCCGTGACTCACATCGTCCTCCTCGGCGACCGTGGGCGCCGCCGAAAGCCCGGGCTGCGCGCGGCTACTTGAAGATCACCGTGACGGTCAGGATCACAACCGCGGGCCGGCCGCTGACGAGGGGCGGCTCGAACTCCCACTGGCGTACGGCCGCCAACGCGGGGGGCGCGAGCAGGGGTTCGGACTCGACCGGTGTGGCATTCCGCACGCGGCCGTCCAGGCCAATCACCACATCCACGCGCAGCGAGGCTGAAAGCCCACCCGCCCGCACAGAGGGGGGAGAGTCGGGATCCACTCTCTTCATCAGCCGCGGGGCCGGGAACTCGCCGCCCACCCGCACCGGCGCCGGCTCGGTCGTGGCCGCTCCGACGTCGACCGGCAAAGCGGGTGGCGGGGGCAAGGGCACACTTCGATCTTCGGTCGGCAAGGGAGGCGGGGCTCCGACCCCCATGCGTAGCTGCAATGCGGTCAGTTTCGTTTTCAAGAAGTCATCGCCCGGGCGAAGCTCGAGAGCTTTGCCATAGTCCGCCATCGCTCCCTGGGGGTCGGCCATCACGACTCGGCAAGCGGCCCGGTTGGTGTACGCCCAGGAATTCTTGGGATCCAAGCGCAGCGTCGTCGAGTAATCGGCGACCGCCGACTCACAGTCGCCTTTCAAGTTTCGCGCGTAGCCGCGGTAGAAATAGGACCAGGGTTCGGACGCATCGAGAAAGATGGCGCGGTTGGCGTCTCGCAACGCCCCGTCGCCGTTGTTCAATCTCACTCTGGCCTCCGCGCGGGCGGCCCACCCGAAGGCAACGCCTGGGCGCATGGTCAGATAGCGGTCGAGGTCCGCCTCCGCCTCCTTGTACTGATCAAGATCCAGACGCACCACCGCGCGTTCGACGTATGCGTCGGCCAGGGTGCGATCGGCCTCGATGGCGCGGGTGAACAGGGCCACCGCCCCGACTTTGTCACCGGCCGCGGCCGTCGCACGGCCCTGGTCGAGCAAGTATGGAGCGCCCTGGGCCGCGACCCATTCCGCCTGGAACAAGACCATGAGTGCCGCCGCGGTTCGAAGCCATGTGTGCATAGGGTCCTCCTATTTCCTTACGAACGTCACCGCGTGCGACTCGCCTTCCCACGTCATCGACACCGAAATGGCCCGGCACTCATTCAAGACCTCGCCCGAAAGCGTCGCCTGATTGCCCGTCGGCGACGTTGCCGTCAACCGGATTGATGAGCGAGAGACCGAGCCCCGCGCGCTGACGCGAAACGGATCCTCGCCGCTTAGGGCGCCTGCGAAAGTTCCGTCCACTTGATCGCCGGACTGCCGAAGCGATAGCGAGAGCGAGCCTTGCTCCTCGCGGTACTCGTAAACGCCCGCCACCTGGCACCCCTCCGGTGCGGGCCTCGGCGTGGACGTCGCCGCCGGCGCGGTGGTCGATGCAGGTGCGGCCGATGTGGGGGGGCTTGACGGTGCGACCCACTCGACCGCGACGGGCGTGGACGACGCAGGCGGGTTTCGAGCCGCCGCCTCGCGCTTGGCCTGCTCCTGCTCCACCTGCACCTGTTCAACGATGGCTTCGAACGCCTCGCCCAGCTTGCGCCACGTGCCGGCCCGCGCCTCTGCGGCCGCCTTCTCCTGCTTCGCCGCCTCCGCTTCGAGCTGAGCGATGAACGGACCCATGGCGGCATTGGGCACGTAGGTCACGCTCTCGCGGTACTTCCCGATCGCCTTCCGCAGCTTGCCCTGCTTACGCAGAGCATCCCCTTCCGCACGCAGTCGGTCCGACTGCTGCGCGGCCCTCGCCGCAGCCTGCTGAGCAGCCTCCTGAGCCGCCTTTTCCTTCGCCGCCTTCTCCTGGTCTGCCGCCGAGGCCTCGACCTGATCGGCGTAGGCTTCAAGTGCAGGGTCGGCGAGGTATCGCAGGCTCTCCTTGTACTTTGCCGCGGCCTCGCGCAGCCTGCCCTGGTCCTGCAGCGCCTTGCCTTCGGCACGCAGTGCTCCGGCCTTTGCTCGGTTGGCCGTCTGAGCCGATGTTTCCGAGCCGACCTCCTGGCGGGCCGCCGCGGTTTCCACTTGTTGGATGTAGGCCACGAGCGCCGGATCCGGAACGTAGGTCAGGCTCTCGCGATATTTCGCGATGGCCTCACGGAGTCGGCCCTGATCCTGAAGCGCCTTCGCCTCGGCCCGCAGACGTCCGGCCAACTGCGCGGCCGTCGGAGCGGGGGCGACAGACTGAGGCGCTACGGAAACGCTCTGCGATCCAGACCCCAGCGCCGCGCCTGCCGCATCGGACACACGCACGCCAACGCTGAACCGGCCGGGCTGCGAGCAGCTGATGGTGGGATCCGCCGACGCGGGATTTGAAAGCGTGCAGCCCTCAGGCTCCACGGTCCAGGCGTAGCGGGGCGTGTTTGCCGAACCGGGCGCGAGCGTCGCCTTCATGCCGGCCCGCTGAAATACCTCGAACGTGCGCGGCACGTCGGTGAGCCCGCCCGCACTGGCGTCCCACTGCCGTGGCGCCGGTCCCATCAGAGTGGGCCCGGTCACGGTGACGACATAGGGCTCCGCGGTCACGGTCAGGGTTGCCTGGCCCGCATCGGCGCCGCCATCGCGTGCGCGCGCATGGACGGTAGCCAGAACCGGCGTCGCGTCCTTCGGGGCGAACGTGAACACCCGCAGACCAGGCAACGGCCCAGGGCTGATCGCCGCGCCGGTGTGCTCCCAGCGGAGATCGAGCAGGTCCGCTGCGGGCGCGGGCAACACCTCGAGTGTGATGCGAACTTCCTGGCCCGGGAACGGCCGCGCGGGCGTGGCGCGCAGGGTTAGTGAGGGGGGCATGACCTCGAGCTCGAGCTGGTTCGACTCCGCGACCGTGGCCAGCGTGTCACCCGATGGCTGCAAGACATCCACCCACACCTTCACCCGACCCGGCCGGGTGAAGACCACCGCGGCCCGCGGCGACGCACCCTCGAATGGAGTGAACCTGGCCTCGGGGTTTGGCTGCCAACGGTAGACCAGGCCGCCCGGCGGCGACCCGCCGCCAACCACATGCGCGCTGAGCATGACGGTCTCGCCCAGTTTCGGCGCGGACTTGTCCGCCGTGACCGTCACCACCAAAGAGGCAGGGGTCGGCGCGGGCGTGGAGGCTGGGGCGGGCTGCGCGGACAACGAGGCTTGAGCGCCGGCTCCGTCGGTCCAAACGTAAGTGTAGGTGCGGCTCGCGCTTCCGCCCGGGCCGGCGTGGGAAACCTCGAACACCAGTCGGGGCGGCGGCCCGCGTCGGTCGCGGAGATACCAGCGAGGGGCCGGGCCCGCCAGCACAAAGGATCTCGATTCTCTTCCCGTCGCGGTCGTCGCTACGAGTGAATTCTCGCCCTCGTGGACACTCGTCGACGCCACGCTCGGCGGCAGATCGTCGGGCTGGAAGCGCGTGCTCACGGTCATGGCGACCTCCGGTGCCCCGGGAATCAGCGTTTTGGGAAACTCGGTCCACGCGCCGCTCGATTGGCGATCGACCCTCGCGCCATCGCGGAATGTCAGCACGTCGCTCGATGCGACCGAAGACCCCTGGAAGGCAATCCTCCCGGCAGAGAAGGCTCGACTACCGTGATCCAAGGCCGTCGAGGGCGTGGTGTGCTCTGCGACCCCCTCCAATACCCAGCCGCCGGATGAGGGCACCGCCGCTTGCGCGCGCATTGAA